>Ga0116183_1000027_pt1 | contig 128254 bp, 111 predicted proteins | sample AD_UKC078_MetaG_FD_89753 | JGI IMG/M metagenome (GOLD analysis project Ga0116183, IMG submission 89753) | Active sludge microbial communities of municipal wastewater-treating anaerobic digesters from USA - AD_UKC078_MetaG | ecosystem: Engineered > Bioreactor > Anaerobic > Digestate | place...
ATTTTAATACAACCTACTTTGTTTTAATAATTTTTAGGATTAAATGCCAATATGGGGTACAAGGTTTAGGTTTTGATGTTCCGTTGGGTTTACACTGTAACGATGCCCTTTGTTTTTGATTGTCGTTTGCACAATTTAATGGATAGTGCCAAATTTTTCCTATCAATTTCATACCTTTGAAGAATGACAAAAAGAGCACTCTTCCATATTTCATTTCTGATCCTGGTTTTCTTGACTGTGGGAAGGGTTCAGGCTCAATACGACAAACAACAGTTTTTTTACAGGGGTCAGCACCTGTTGTTTGAAGGGAAATACCAGCAGGCTATTGATAATTTCAATAAACTCATACAATTGGATCCCAACTTGCACGAAGCTTATTTTTTCAGGGGCATAGGCAAGTACAATCTGGGTGATTTTTTAGGAGCCAGGGCGGATTTTGACAAAGCGTTGAGCATTCATCCCATATTTACTTTAGCTTACCATTACAGGGCCATAACACATTCCCGTCTGGGTGATTATGAGAAGGCACTGGCAGACTTGCAGGAGGCCATTGACCTGAGGCCCGGGTACAATGGTCTGTACTTCAGCAGGGGTGTTACTTATCTGCTGTCCCAGCAATTCAAGTTGGCAGAGGAAGATTTTAACCGCTTTATCCGTCACGAACCCAGGGTCAGCGAAGCTTATCTTAACAGGGGAGCCTGCTATTTATACCTGAAAGATACGGTAAAGGCACTGCATGATTACGATACGGCAGTACTGTTGAACAAGTTCGATCCGGAAGGTTATATACGGAGGGCGCGTGTGTATGCCATGCAGGAAAACTATACTGCCGCATTGCAAGACCTGGACCAGGCATTATCCCTGGAACCGGACAATTCATTTGCGTATTTCAACAGAGCGCTCATTCGTTACAATCAGAACGAACTGATGGGAGCCCTTCAAGACCTGGAAGAAGTGCTCCGGGAAGATCCGGGCAATGCACTTACCCTTTACAACCGGGCACTTATCAGAACCCAGATAGGGGATTACAATAATGCGCTTGACGATTATGACAGGGTCATATCTATCAATCCCAACAATGTACTGGCCTATTACAACCGTGCGGCCCTTTTTATACAAATGGAACGTTATGGCGATGCCCTGCACGACTATGATAAAGCCATTGAGTTGTATCCCGACTTTGCCAATGCCTATATGAACCGTTCCTATGTCAAGAACAGAATGGGATTGTTCGCCGCTGCAGAACTTGACTATAAAACGGCTCAAAATAAGGTAAACGATTATAAGAGCAAATTGGGAGATACTACGTATTCTGCCTTTGCCGACACGACACAGCGTTTTGACCGTTTGCTTGCCCTGGATGCCGAATTCGCCAAAAAGGATTTCAACAACGAATTGTTACAGTACCGGGATGTGGACATTCGCCTGAAACCTCTTTATAAGCTCTTGGTCGGGCCCGTTGAGAACAGCCTGGCACTTGAGCAGAGGTATTATTATGAAGACCTGGAAAAGTTTCTGCTGCGCCAATCCATATCTGTGAACCTTTTCAGCCATGAACCGGCTGTTGATCCGGAAGAAGTGAACTTCCAGAGGGAGCAGGTTGAATCGCTCATCGGCAAAGGCGGTGCTTCCGCCGATCTCTATTTCATCAGGGGGATTCTGGATTTCCAGAGCAAATTGTTCAATGCTTCGCTCTTATCGTACAATGAAGCCATACGGCGGGATCCGGACAATGTGTACTATTATGTGAACCGGTCCGCTTTGCAGAGCGATATGATAGAATTTATATCTTCCATGGAAAATAACGTTCAGATCCTGACACTTGATCAGTCGGGAGCTACGCGCACACGTGTTCAGGAGCAGGGAAGAAGGGAATACGATTATTCAGGGGCGATCGGGGACCTTGAAAAGGCCGCATTGCTGGCTCCGGACTTTGCCCACATCTATTATAATCTGGGTAATCTTTACTGCCTGTCGGGTGATTTTCCCAAATCGATCACCAATTATTCCAGATCGATAGAACTGTATCCTTACCTGGCGGAAGCATATTACAACAGGGGTTTGGTCCAGATCTATCTCAAAGAGAAGGAAAAAGGCTGTATGGACATCTCAACCGCCGGAGAACTGGGGATCAAAGATGCGTACAGTGTTATAAAAAAATTCTGTGTCACCCAACAGTAACACAGAATCTTCAGATGCGGAAACCTTTTCTATTCGGAATAGGAAGTCTTCACGTAAGGGGCATTTTTCAGGAAATCGTAAGAAGCTTTAATGCTTTCGAACGGTTCCATATCGAATGCCTCCTGTTCAACAATGGCATATTTAAGTCCCGATACCTGGGCCTTTTCATATAAAGCTTCGAAGTCGATCTTGCCGGAAGCGCCAATTTCCTTATCATCTTTAACGTGCCATAGAGTAAACCTGCCCGGGTATTTCTCCAGGTAATCGACGGCGGGAGCGCCGCCTACCTGGCTCCAGTATACGTCAATCTGGAAGAATACCTTGTCCGCTTCTGTGTTTTGCAGCATGTAATCGTACATGACCACTCCGTCAAATACCGTCAAAAATTCATCTGCATGGTTGTGGTAGCCGAAAAGGATCCCGGCGTCATTACATTTTTCTCCTACGGCATTGAAAAGTTCGCAGTAACGCGTTAACCCTTCTATTGACTCATAGGCGCTTTTCCACATGGCAGGTTGAACTATGAATGATACGCCTGTTGTCAGGTGGTCTTCAATGGCTTTGTCCCACCATGCCATACATTCATCCCATGCGACTGCATTGGGATCGGGCCCATTGATATGGGAAGATATCACATCCAATCCTTTTGAACGGCACAATTCGGCAAAATCATTTCCGGTCATACCGTAAAAAGTCCCTTCTTGGGCATTGTATCCCGCCATTTCAACGAATGTATAACCTGCCTGAGCGACGGCATCCAGGGCCTTATTCAGGTCCTGGATGATTTCGTGGCGAATGGAGTAAAGCTGAAGTCCGATTTCTTTCTGTACCGGTTCCTGTGCACAGGATATAAATCCCAGTACGGACACGGCAGCCATGATCAGGATACTCTTTTTCATCAGTCCAAAATTTTAACTTGGATGTTCCTGAACCACACGTCATCGCCATGGTCTTGCAAACCAATGTAGCCGGCTTTTTCTTCTCCTCCGCAATTCAGGAGCAGTTCGTAGGCAACGGGCCATTTTTCCTGGCTGAACTTGCTGTTATCCAGCATTTCTTTCCATTGAGGGGTCCATAAATGGTATTCCAGAACGGCTTCACCATTTTGGAAATGGGCAACGGTGCCCTTGTATACCAATATCTTGGCTGTGTTCCATTCTCCGAAAGGTTTTGCGTTTTGCGGTTTGGCGGAGATCATGTCATAAAGGGAGGCTGATTGGCGGTTGCCGTCAATTCCCAGGAAAGCATCGGGGTGGTTCTCATTGTCCAGTATCTGGTATTCGGGTGCTGAGATATAAATAGGTTCTCCCGGGATTTCCTGTGCCAGATAGAATACTCCGGAATTGGACCCTTTAGCTACTTTCCATTCGAAGGTCAGTTCAAAATTGGCGAATTTGCGATCAAAAATGATATCGCCTCCGTTTTTAGCCCCGGCTTCCCCGCGTCCTGACCCGTTGATCTTTATAGCACCGTCCTCAATGGTCCATGCACCGGGGATATCGGTGCCGTTGTATGCACGCCAGCCTTCAAAGGTTTGGCCGTCAAACAGCACGACTACATTAGGGTCATCTTTCTGTGCTTTTTTATTATTGCAGGAAGAACAGGAACTGACAATAATTGCCATCATCAGAGTAGATAAGATTAACAGTTTTTTCATAATTATAGTATGTTTTTAAGTTTAAGGCATTTCAGGGAGAGAATAACCGGCCCTGTATGTGTGACGGATCAGCTCGTTAGCAAATTCCAGGGCGTTAATGGGATCGGTGTACTGGTGGTTGAACGTAGGATGACCGTCCTTTATGGAGAAACCGTCTTTGACCTTCATCCTGATGTTGTCGTTGGGAGAGATGTTGGTGAATTTCATGGCATCTCCGTCCCATTGCAATTCCCTGTTCAGGCCTTGCAGACGTACTGCCAGAACGCCCATGACTACCATTTCGTTCAGCGGACCTGCTTCCGAGAAGTCGGAGGCCGTCTTGACGCGGCTTTCCGGACTTTCTTTACAGGCACGGATAAAGTCAAGATAATGGTTGTTTCCGGGTACTTCCCGTGTTAGAGTCGGTACGGGGATCTCCCTGCCGGAGAGCAACCACGGATTTACCCCGTAACATCCGCAGACGAGCGTATCCTTTGTCCCGTAAAATATTACGGCCCCGCCGCTGTCGTTCATATTCTTTCCGGCAGGCCATCCTTTGGGGTATTCGGGCAGCAGACCGCCGTCATACCATGTAACTTCTACTCGCGGCATAGCTACTTTAGGCATATTGTCCCTTTCGGGGAATATAAACTTGGCGATCTGTGCATTAGGTGCACAATCGGTCATCAGGGCAGTGGAACTGCCCTGGACGGCAACGGGAGATTGCAGGTTAAGTGCTTTTACGACCGGCTGCAGGATATGGCAGGCCATATCTCCCAGGGCACCGGTCCCGAAATCCCACCAGCCACGCCAGTTCCAGGGATGGTAGATCTGGTTATAGGGACGGTAGGGTGCCGGTCCTATAAAGAGATCCCAATCCAGGTCGGGATGCGGTGTATGAACTTCCGTGGGGGTTTCAAGCCCTTGAGGCCAAATAGGCCTGTCGGTAAAGGCTTCCACCTTTGTTACTTCACCGATCATTCCGGACCATACGGTTTCACAGACCTGACGGACACCCAAGCCCGATGCACCCTGGTTACCCATTTGCGTAGCTACTTTATATTTGTCGGCCAGCCTGGTAAGGAGCCTGGTTTCGTAAACGGTGTGAGTTAAAGGTTTTTCACAATAAACGTGTTTACCCATAGCCAGGGCCTGGGCAGAGATTACTGCATGGGTATGATCGGCAGTCCCAACGACTACGGCATCGATATGGTTTCCCATTTCATCGAACAATTTCCTAAAATCTTTGTATTTTTTGGCGTTGGGATATTTTTTGAACTGTTCTGCCGAATACCTCCAGTCAACATCGCACAGGGCGACAATATTCTCGGAACTGAGTTCTCGGATTACACCACCTCCGCGTCCGCCTATACCTATACCGGCAATGTTGAGTTTATCGGTAGCTGCCGCTTTCTTCTTTTTCTGAGTTTCAAGCGGGACTTTAGACATAAGAGGAGTAGAGGCGACAATGGCTCCGGCTGTTGCCAGGGCACTTTTCTGTAAGAAGTTTCTTCTAGAAATGTTTTTTTCCATAGATTATAGTTTAATATACGAAGATAATTAAAAAATCATTTTTTTCCGGATTTTGAACGAAGTCTTTCGTATGATCTGACAAGGGCCTCATCGCTTCCGATCGCTCTGAGGGCAAGAATGACCAGTATGATGGCAATAATGGGAAAAACCGTTGAGACGGGAAAGGAATGATGTTTGTAATGGGTAAAATAGAAAAAGCCCATCCAGATCTGCTGTCCCAGCAGGACAAGGGAAATGTAAATGCACAGGCGGATCTGGATCTTCCTTGCCTTGAAAAGGAAAATAGTTGCTATCAATAGTGCGCATACGGCTCCTGTAAGTATTACGAAAGGAGTATAAGCGGCATAAATACCGAAAAAGATCGAGACCATAAGTCCCAATGCAATGGTCAGGTAGAGTGTTTGAATACGTTGGATCATGTCAAGAATTTGTTTGTTGTGCAAATGTAAAGGAAAATCGGAGTTTTTCCTTTAAATTTGTAGAATGAAAATCATTGAACCGTCAGAATTGGTTATAAACGGCGATGGCAGCGTATTTCACCTGCATATACGGCCTGAACAGCTTACCGACAATATATTGTTGGTAGGGGATCCGGCCCGGGTCACACTGTTGCGGGAGATATTGACCGGAGTGGAAAATGTTTCCCAAAACAGGGAGTTCGTATCTGTCACGGGTTTTTTCAAGGGTAAAAAGATTATGCTGCTATCTACCGGAATAGGGACTGACAATATAGATATTGTGATGAACGAGCTGGATGCGTTGGCCAATATCGACTTTAAAGCACGGACTTTAAAAAAGGAACGTCGCTCGCTGAAAATATTGCGTCTTGGCACTTCGGGAGCCATCCAGCCTGATATCCCTACCGGTACGCTCGTCTATTCATCCTATTCGGCCGGGATAGACGGACTGCTTAACTGGTATAAAGGAAGAGATGAAGTATGCGATCTGGAAATGGAAAAGGCGTTCGTCGGGCATATGGACTGGTCGCCGCAGCTGGCAACTCCCTATTTTGTCCGTAATTCGGAGAAGATAGAAAAAGGTTTCGGCAATACCGTCCGGGGGATCACGCTTTCCGCACCCGGTTTTTACGGACCGCAAGGGCGTGTCATCCGGCTTTCCCTGGCAGATCCGGATTACCTGGCCAAATTGGCATCGTTCCGTTATAATGGGTTGAGAATAATAAACTTTGAAATGGAAGGCTCCGCCATAGCCGGACTATCCGGGCTTTTAGGGCATGAGGGAGCTACGGTCTGTGTGATCATAGCACAGAGAAATAATAAGGACATGAACGTGGATTACAAAGATCTGATGTTGAAAAAGGCGGAGCAGGCCATCGAAGGGCTTATCATGGAAGAGACGGCTGTAGAAAAGATATAGATATGGTTTACGATAAGGAAATATTGGATATTATTCCTCTGTTGGATGATCCCGACCAGTATGTTCAGGACGTGTTGTTTGATCACTTGAGGACGATGGGACTTCCGGCAATAGAACAACTGGAAGGCGTATTCAGGGAAGAAGGGGAAAAATATCCCGGTGTCAGTAAAATGCTTGCAGCCTTGAGGGAAGATCTCAAGTATGAAATCTTGGAACAATGGATCGATCGTACGGATGACGATCTGATCACCGGGCTATGTCTGATCCAAGACATCCTGACAGCCGATGTGGACAAGCAGGAACTGCTTGATATTATATCTGACTGTGTGACTGAAATCTGTGTTGAGTTGCGGGATGATCAGACCGTTATGGAAAAGGTGAAATTGTTCAATCATGTTTTCTTCTACAGACTGGGCTTTAAGACTACGGATCCCATGTTTTCAAAGCCGGATAACACCTTTATACACAGGTCCCTGAAAAAGAGGAAGGGTAGTCCCATAGCAGTGGGAATGATCTATTTGTTGCTGGCCTATCATACCGGCATACAAGTAAGGGGACGTATTTTTAGGGGGGGCTTTCTGCCTGCCGTTACCGACGTGTCGGGTAATGTGCTGTTCTATGTCAATGTGTATAAAAACGGATTGCTGTTTCCGCATACCGAATTGGAATCCTTCCTCAGGGAGCTGAACCTTCAGATTCCTGAGGAATCATTCCGGGAAGCCGCTTCGAAAGACCTTGCTCGGATATATGCCGAAACGTTGTATTACAGTTTTTCGGCCAGGGAAGGGAAAATAGATCAGGATCTGCTTTTCCGATTGGGACGGGTCATCGGGATGTTCAGCGGGGAGAGTTCCTTACTTATAGAGATAGATGAGGATGAAGAATAGAAAACAAAGAGACTGCTTCGTAAGAAACAGCCTCCCATATCGGTTAGGTTTCAGGTTTGGTTGTGAGCGGGAAACGAGGTTCGAACTCGCGACCCTCAGCTTGGGAAGCTGATGCTCTACCGACTGAGCTATTCCCGCATACCAAACGGAAGGCAAATATAGCGAAATTTTTATTACCAGGATGCATGTCGCCGTCTACATAGCAAGAAAGCTCAAAGGGGATGCCACTTCTGTTGGCAGGATAAGTCGCATGGGAACAAGGATAGCCACCATCAGTGTCGCAGTCAGTGTCTTCACCATGATCCTGTCTGTGGCTATAGTTCGTGGTTTCAGGAGCGAGATTGAAAACCGCGCCGTAGGATTTACAGGCGAGATACTGATGGAAGCTCCGGGTGCGGGATTCGTAACGGAGCCCATACCGGTCTCTACGGATCTTTCCTATCTTCCGCAGCTTAAACAACTACCGGAAATTGCTCATATACAGGAATTTGTGATGTCATACGGTATCATTCGCACGGAAGAGGCACTGCAGGCCGTTTCACTCAAAGGGGTAGGGCATACTTACCGGTGGGATTTCTTTACCAGGCATCTGAAAGAAGGCAGCATACCGGTTTTTCCCGATACGGTCTCTTCAAGCGAGGTGCTTATCTCGCAACGTTTATCCTCCATGCTGAATATCGGGATCGGGGAAGTGATCACGATGTATTTCATAGGCGAGAACGTCAGGATGCGACGCTTTGTAATATCCGGTATTTATGACGCACAGCTTGAAGACATTGACAATCATCTGATAATAGGAGATATACGGCATGCTCAGAAACTGAACGGTTGGCGGGGGGACCAGGTCAGCGGGATGGAAGTCTTTTTACATGAAAGAAACAACCTTGAACGGAAACAGGAGGTTGTCGAGAATTTTATCATTGACAATTCAAAGGAGTCGGATGACGGGGTGGTATTGCGAAGTATCAGGAGGATCTATTCGCATCTCTATGACTGGCTTGATCTGATGGATATCAACGTTGCCGTGCTCTTTACCCTGATGGTATTGGTAGCCGGATTCAATATGATGTCGGGTTTGCTTATTCTTCTATTTGAAAAGACTTCCACCATTGGAGTGCTCAAGGCCATGGGTATGAGAGACCGGGGCATAAGGGACAGCTTCCTTTATAATGCGGCGGTAGTGGCAGTCCGTGGTATGATGATAGGGACGATACTGGCTCTGATATGTCTGATCGTACAGAAAACGACCAACCTGATCCCACTCGACCCGTCAAGCTATTTTGTGGATAGTGTCCCTGTAGATATTTCGTGGGTACATATTCTGATCATTGATGTGGCCGCTGTGGGAAGCCTCTTGCTGATGCTGATGTTTCCACTGAAAAGTATTATCAGGATCAGTCCCGACAAAGCTATTCGGATGCACTGATCCAGTCCAGGTATCTATTCCATACGATTTCCACGTATTGTTGTGTTTGTTGCGGTGCATAAGCCGAAACATGGGACCAAAGGTCCGGGTTTCTGCCTGCCTGGGCAGTCTTTTCTCTGTCACTCTGGATACGTGTCATACCTGCATTGTAGGCTGCAAGTACAAAATTGATCTCTTCTTCTTCAGACAGGTGAGCCAGGCCCATATTCCTTCTCAAATAAGCGAAGTATTTGACGGCACCTTTGATGTTTTCTCCGGGGTCGAACAGATCCCTGATCTTCATATCCTTAGCGGTAGATCTCTTGATTTGCATAAGCCCAAAGGCATTGCTGCCCGAGCGGGCGTTCATTCTGTACTTGGATTCCTGGTACATGACTGCCCTCAGGATCTTCCAGTCCCAACCCAGTGTCTTACTTGCCGACTGCAGGAGCGAATCGTATGGACACCTGTCTGCCGATGCAGGTAGAAACCGGTTCCGGAACCTTGAAAATTCAGGACTTTGTTTAAAAAGGGTAAGCCAGTGTACAAGGCTCAGATGCCAGGGGAATCTCTCTTTCATCATGACCCAGACTTCTCCCAGCGGAGTGATCTGAGGTGTTATGAATACTTTGCCTGTAAGATTTTTAGGAACGGGATCACGTATGATATTTACTGCCAACAGATCCGTATGACCGTCTGATAGAAGATCCCATACGGCAACGGAATCTTCTGCAGGCACGTATTGCAATACAAGATCATGCGATCCGGCAAAACGTCTTATGATTTCATAATGGTATCCCACCCGCGATCCTGCATGGGTAGGGATATATATGGTGCACCGCAGGCTGTCCTTCCTCCGGAACTGCCTCAATTCCCTTTCCGTTTTCTTGTGTGATGCGGGTTGGACTATACGCATTCGGTATTCCTTGAAAAGGAACGAGATCAGAATGGCTGCCACAAGGGTAACGAATATCTTTCTCTTTGACATTAACGATCGGTATTACCTGCAGGGACGGCTCCCCGGGAGGGATTGCTTTTCGGAGCTGTTTTATCGGGTTTTATATAAAAAGGCCAGGTCATGCCAAGCTTGAAAACACGTTGCAGGCGAATGTAATGCGGTGCGGCAAAATAGTCGCTGTCCGGCCAACCCTGGGCTGCATTCACATATTTGACAAAAATGGTTGCCCGTTTCCATTTAACGTTGATAAAAGCGTCTATATAAGGAGTATTCCCGTATTTTTTTCTGTTTTGAAGGTGGAAATTTCCCAATGCGGGATTGTATGCTTCCATATAATATGCCGTATGGAAAGTTATATCGGCACCTATTTGTGCCGTCATTACATCCTTGACCACCGGTATTTCAATATAATACCTGAGATTGGCACTTAGCAGCGGTAACGGTACAATGTCCCGGTGTGAAGAGAGCTGGAACAACAACCGGTTGTCCAGCCGGATGTACCAAAAACTGAAATTTTTGGACAAAGTGGCCGTCATCACATTGATCAGCTGATCCGTCTGCTGTACAACGCCCAATGTGTCGTAATAAATCGTGTTGCCCAACAGACCGTAGGAAAAGGTTGCCTCTGTCTTCCATCCCGGTATGGACAATCTGGCCTCAATCCTTGTTTCGGTCGTCTTGTCAAAATCGTTATTCCATATAAAGTGATTGGAATAATAATTCTTGATGTACCAGGAAGGGGTCTGTCTGTTCAGGAGAAACTTTCCTGCCAGGTGGATGCCCGATGCCATGGGATAAAATGAAAAACGTACATTCGCGTCTATAGCCATATCACCTGCGTAATAGCCTGCAAAATCAAGCCTTCCTTTTGCATTCCATTCAAAATACCGTTTGAGCATACCGGAAGCACCGGCATATACATACATATTGTTTTTCCATTCGTTGGAAGGTCCTTCCGTATAGAAATCGGGAATAAAGCAGTAGTTGGATAACAGCTCATAACCTACTCCTCCTTCTATCTTTGAGACTATAGCTGTGCTGGACCAAGGCTGAAGACGCAGGAAAAACCTGTTGTCCAAAATCATGGTCCTAACGGAATCTGCTGTTTTTGTCGGGTTCAGATAGAACCGGTTGTTGTAGAATTCACGGGCCGGAAGGTCAGAAAGCGATATCTCGTCCATATAGTTCCTGGTCATCGTCTTCCATTCTCCCGAATGTCCCAGAATCATCATGGTACCTTCTCCTGCTTCCAGTGAATCCCTTTTGAAAATGTTGACGGGAATGGCGTAACTCTGTGTAATGAACACCTGGTTGCTTATAAGGCTTGATGAAGCATTGTTCAAAAAGACCGGTATGGTGCGTGCCTCTACCAATGTGTCCAGGATGAAACTATCATCCCTGATGCCTCCGTTCTCGTTCTTTTTCAGGGAATTCCTGATATATCCCCCGTGCATGACATATTTTTTCCCCAGATAATTGGTAGTAAAGGCAAGCGTTCTCGTATTGGTGGCTTCATTATTGAGCAGTCCCTTAGTCCCTTTTCGTTGGTAAAAGAATTGAACGTTCGCAGCCGGTGACAGGTTCTGGGTGTGGAGGAACCCCACGTTTATTTCTTCCGTTTCCTTGTTTGAAAAGAGTGTCCCGGAATAGGACATGACGGTGAAAGGACTTTTTGCATTGTAGGATGGGAGTGTTTCCCTGTCATAGGCCTCATACATCCCGGCATTCCAGAAATCAAACCGGTTATTGCTTTTCCTTTTGAAATAATTGTGGGTCAAAACCGGAGATCCGGCCGTTCCCAGATAGATGGCGCCCACATCGTTTTTCCTATGGGCGTAATCGTAAAAATTACTGTTGATGTTTGTATCTATTTGCTTAAAGGCAAGTTTGTTGAAATAATCGTCGTTGGTCCAGGAGATCACACGTCTGTACCTCAAAGAATCCGGGACTACATAGGATTCCAGGGGATGGAATGTACTTTTGTAGATAGAGTCTGCAATAGCTTTAAGTTCCTTCTTTTTTTGCCTTGCCATCTGTTTGAGTTCCTTTGAGGTGAACGTGGCCAGGGAGTCGATCATAAAAGAGCCCAGGCTGTCCAGCCTGATAAGCCCGGTACTGTCAATTTGGTAGAAAAAGCCCAGGCTGTCCCGGACCTGTCTTCCTGCCGAATCGAGTACCGGAATCCGTATCGTATCGCTTAGCGGTAATCCCAGGCTATCCATCTTGTGCATAAAGTGTAATGTTCTGGGAGTAAAACTTCTTACGGAATCGACAACAGGTTTTCCTTTATCATCCATAACCATCAGACCCAGGCTGTCCAGCTTGTAGAAAAGACCTTCCCCGTCCCGGATCACTTGTAGCAGGGAATCAATGTGAGGGACCCGGCCGGCTTCCGAATAAGGGATGTTCCCCCTGTCCAGATAGGCCTTGGTCAAAGAATCGGGCAATTGCACCGTTACGGTATCTTGCCTGCTCCCGGAAACGGTATCTGCCATCTGAGCGGAAGCTTTCCCTCCGGAAAATAACAAAATACATATAATCAGTGTCTTAACCCTAAAATTCATGTGTGGTCGGTATGAACGAGCCGCAAAGCTACAAAAAATGTGCCTTTTGCCTTATAACTTCTTCTACATGCCTTACCGACAAAGCGTCTTTTACCAGAACACGTTTTGATTCATCCAGCAAATACAGCGAAGGTATGGCTTTCAAATCGTAAATACTGCTATCGCGGATCAAGCCGGTCGGGTCATAGGCATGGGTCCAATCAGGAGGAAGTTCAGGGAGGACTGTTTGCCATCCCTCGAGTTCTTTGTCGGGATATACGGTCAGAATGGTAAGTCGTTTCTTTTTAACCATTTCTGAAAGGATCTCGGAGCTTTTGATTTGATCTATGGACTCCCTGCAGGACGTGCAACCCAGGTTAATGAACAGGATAAGCACATAATCCGATCTGATCTGGTAAAGAGTCCGTAATGACGACGGATTGTCCGTGTTCGGGAAATTCCTGACGGCACTTACAAAGCTGAAATCTTCAGCCGGCATTCCAACCCTGTTTTTGCGGGCAAGTCTCATAAGATAGATGTGACGCTCTTTCTCCAGGGTATCGAGCAGGGGGCTTGCTATCATTTTTTCTAGGACGGTCATGAACAGGTCATCGTTCCTGTAAGGTGAATTGGGATGGTAGTAAAAATGTTCGGAAAGCCCGTAAAACTTAAGGAGTATCTGTTTTCTGACCGAAGGTTCTTCTGCCGATGTGGCGGCTCTATCCATCATCCGTTCCAACCCCTGACGGGCAACGGCACTCCCGGCCTGTTGCAATATATTGGCATAGGTTGAGTAAGCTTTATCGGCAAAACCCTCCTGCCTGATACATAGTGAATCGTCGAAGGGAAAAGTATCCCAGTAATGGAGGACCCGGAACCTGGCCGCTTCTTCTTGTGAGGTCACAAGTATTGGGATGGGTGGGGGAGAGAATACCAAAGGTTCGCGTACTTTTTCCCTGTTACCCCTGATGCAGGAAACAAAAGTCAAGGCAGTCAAAAAAAAGGTAAGGCAACGGACAGATGCGTTCATAGATCAAAAATACAAATTTTTATTACATTTGCCCGTCATGAATATTTCCCTGCATACATTCCGGATCGTTCTTTATGTCAAGGTCGCTCTATGAATTCAAATAAGAATCCTCTCGTCTTGGTCACGGGAGCCAATGGGGGTATAGGCAGGGAGATCTGTCGGCAGTTGCTTCAATCGGGTTGCAAGGTTATCATGTCATGCCGTCCGTTCGGGACTGGCCCGGAATTTTACAAGTCGTTGGTCCGTGAATACGGTGTAGGGCGTGTGACTCTTCTTACAATGGACTTTTCATCCTTCGATTCCGTTAAACAAGCTGCCGGTTTTTTACTGAAAACTGAAAAACATATAGACATTCTGATCAACAACGCAGGTATGCTTGGATGGGAACCGCAAGTAAGTGCAGAGGGCTATGAAATGCACAATATGGTCAATTGCCTTGGTCCCATGTTATTTACCTGGCTGGTCAAACCCCTTCTTTCGGAAGGCAGCCGTGTCATCAATACCGTATCGTTAGCGCTCCGTTATGGAACCATTCCCGTTTTTTTCCCTTATCCCGGCGATACATTCAACCGTTTTGGATGCTATTCCTGTTCCAAACTGGCGTTGACACTGATCTCACTCCGTTTAGCGGCACTATGGAAGGAAGAGGGAATTTATGTAAACATGGCAGATCCGGGTATTGTGAACACACCTATCATTACATTGCATAAATGGGTTGATCCCCTGACCGATGTCCTGTTCAGGCCGTTCATCCGCCAGACTCCAAGGGGCGCTTCAACAGCCGTTTTCCTGGCAAAGGATCCTTCGGTTGAGGGAATTACAGGCAAATTGTTCAAGGATAACAAATCTCTCCAACTGCCCGCCAGGATTATTAATCATCCGGATGCCGGCCGTGTATGGAGTTTTTTTATAACTTTATGCACTTATGGGAATCAGCAATAAGATAAACCTGGGTTTTCTTGTAGTGGCATTTGTCCTTTTATTGGCAAGTCTTGTCAGTATTTTTGAAATGGGAAGGATCCGGCGTTCGGTAGGTGAAGTGATCGTCATGAATGTTGATAATATCAATATTTCCGGTCAATTACTGGAAGTGACGGACCAGAATGTATTTTCTTTGCTAAATCAGATCGGTATCCCTACAGATTCCTTGCTCTATATGGAATCCATTTACGATGACCGGCGTTTTGAACGTTATCTCCATGCTGCAAGGACTACATTTTCAAATCATGAAGAAAGGGCCCTTACCGATTCCATCACGTTTGCTTATGCTGCCTATATGCAGATCCTGAACGAAGCCCCTGCCTTATGGCAGGAAAGTGATTATGCCGGCAGACGGGAATGGTATACTACAAGGCTGTATCCCACTTATTTGCGATTGAGACAATATGTCCGGAAACTTATTATTTTAGAGCAGACATTGCTTCATGACAATACGAAGCTTATCCAGGATGGGTTCTACCGGAGCATGATGCCCGGAGTAATCGCCGTTGCCAGCAGCATTCTGCTATTGTTCCTGCTTTCCTATTTTATCCGTATTTATCTGCTCCTGCCGCTCAAACAGGTCCGTATAGGAGTAAAGAACACTTTACTGTTTAAAAAGAAATACGAGGTCAAAATGCCTGCTGACGATGAATTGACGGAACTGAACGATTCTATAACAAAACTTTGCGACGAGCACAATAAGTCATGAGAATCCAGGTGATAGCAAGGAATATGGGCCTGGTTCTTCTGGTAAACGCCCTGTTCATGGTCATTGCCGTTGTTGTTTCGGCACTTTACGGCTTTGATACGGGTTTTTCACCCCTCCTGCTGTCGGCCATCATCACTGCCACCATCGGTTCATTTCCTTTTATTTTTGTGAGAAAAGCAAGTGATGTGGCTATCCGGGAAGGATACTTGATCGTGGTTTTTTCCTGGGTGTTGTCCTGTCTTTTCGGAATGTTGCCTTACCTGCTCTGGGGTGGGGAATTTACCTTGATCAATGCCTGGTATGAGAGTGTCAGCGGCTACACCACTACCGGGGGAACCATCCTGACCAATGTGGAAGGTATCCCGCATTCATTGCTTTTCTGGCGTGCATCCACACATTGGATAGGTGGTATGGGGGTGGTGATATTCATGTTGCTGATCCTTCCCGAAGTGAGTTCCATCCGGTTGAAACTGTCCCGGATAGAGATCAGTGAACTCTCCCAGAAATCTTACCGTTTTAGGGCCAAAGAAACGGTAAGGGTGATCGCTTACGTCTATTTTGGACTGACATTGCTTGAGGTCATAGCTCTTTGGCTGGCAGGCATGAACCTGTTCGATGCCGTATGTCATTCTTTTTCCACCATAGCTACCGGGGGGTTCAGTACCCGGAATGCCAGCATCGCCTCTTATAACAGCGTCCTGATAGAAACGATCGTATTGGTATTCATGTGTCTTTCATCGGTGCATTTTGGAATGATCTTCCTGTTGCTGGCCAAAGGTTCTACCACATTGTTCAAATCTCCCGTAACACGGTATTATATAGTTTCTTCCCTGATTGTCGGTGTTTTGGTCTCTTTAAATTTATGGTATACCGGGACATTCGGTTCTTTAGGAGAATCTTTCAGGCACGGGATATTTCAGACATTTTCCCTGGTTTCCACGACAGGTTTTGCCACGACCGACTCTTCGCTCTGGCCTAATTTTTCCATTTTGTTGTTATTATTCCTGATCTTGCAGGGAGGATGTTCGGGATCGACTACCGGGGGGATCAAATCGGACCGGATCCTGATTGCGTTTTATTCCATTAAAGCCCATATAACCAAAAGGCTCCATCCCAAATCGGTAGTTCCGACCAGGGTGGGAGGTCAGGCATTGGATCCCGATATGGTTTCAGGGGTAAATCTTTTTATCATTCTCTATTTGCTTTGTTTGTTTGTTATTGCTTTACTGCTGTCGCTTACGGGATTGGATTTTATGGATGCCGTTTCCGCATCATTTGCTCATATCGGCAATGTCGGTCCGGGGTTCGGAAGTGTGGGGTCTATGAGCAATTACAACGCATTTAACGGATTTTCCAAATTTGTCCTTTCCGTATCCATGATCATGGGGCGTATTGAATTGTTCGGATTTTTTATCCTGTTCAGTTCGCATAAATAGGAGCCGGATCGTTATGGGAATAAGCCAGTACATTTACGAAAAGCTCAAAGAAAACCTTCCTTTCACTCCCTCTGCCGACCAGGAGGAATTTTTCAAGGTGTTGGCTGACTTTTTAACCGGCAATGATCCTGTTTTTATTTTGAACGGATATGCCGGCACGGGAAAAACAACAGCCATGGCTGCCTTAACGGGTGCGCTCAAAGATCTGAACAGGCAGGTGGTACTGCTTGCCCCGACCGGTCGTTCAGCTAAAGTCTTGATGGGATATGCCGGTGCTCCCGCTTATACGATCCACAAAGTCATATACCGTCAAAGACCGCCTTCCGCCACCGATGAGACGGGTTTCGGGACCTTTGAACTTTTTCCCAATCGAAATAAAAATACGTTGTTCATAGTAGATGAGGCATCCCTGCTGTCGGATGTCTCCGGAGGGATGTTGTTCGGAAGCGGCAACCTGCTCGAAGACCTGATGACTTTCGTTCAGAACGGCAAAGGAAACCAATTGCTTATCCTGGGGGATTCTGCTCAGCTTCCGCCTATAGGACTGGACATATCACCTGCCCTTGACCCGGCACACATGAATAAATTTGGGAATGTGGTTTATATGGAGATGAAAGAAGTGCTCAGACAGTCCTTTGATTCGGGCATCTTATATAATGCCACGTTGTTGAGAAATCATATTACGGCTGAGATCTGTTCGCTTCCCGAATGGAAAACGGACGGATTCAACGATATCCACCGCATAGGGTCGGGAGATTTGATGGAATCGCTTACCGATGCCATTTCACGTTATGGCCTGGAAGAAGTCGTTGTGTTGTGCCGTTCCAACAAGATTGCAAACAGATACAACGAAGGTATAAGGGGCAGGATACTGTACCGGGAAAGAGAAATTACCAAAGGGGACAGGGTCATGGTGGTAAAAAACTGTTATAAGTTCCTGGAAGACGTTCCCGAAATGAATTTCATAGCCAACGGGGATATTGCAGAGATCCTCCGGATACATAAATTCCAGGAGCGTTACGGGTTCCGTTTTGCCGAAGCTGTCCTCCGTTTTCCCGATTACAACGATACCGAACTGGATGTACGTCTTTTACTCGACACACTGGAGAGTGAAACGCCTGCCTTATCATGGCAGCAACAGCAGCAGCTATATGAAGGAGTGTCGCAGGACTATGACCACATAAAAGGGAAACGCAAACGTTACAATGCAGTCAGGGAGGATCTGTATCTGAATGCTTTACAGGTAAAGTACGCTAATGCCGTTACGTGCCACAAAGCACAGGGAGGGCAATGGAAAGCAGTTTTTGTTGATAAGGCCTTTTTTGGTGATATTTGCAATAAGGATGTATTGCGCTGGTATTATACGGCATTTACGCGTGCCCGTGAGCAATTGTACCTGATAAACTTATAAATTTTCAACTATGAAACGTTTTACAGTTCTTTTAATTACCCTTTTATTACCGTTGTTTTCCCGCTCCCAGGAGCGCATCGTTGTGGAAACACCGCCCGACGGTCTTGTCAAACCCCTTGCCGTTCCTGTTTCCTGGAAAGATAACCGGACTTTAGTGATCCGTTCCGGGGGTTTGTATTTGGAAGATATAGAGACCGGTGAAAGGATCCCTGCTGAAGATCCGGGATTGAAACCGAAAACTCCTTCGCCTGTGGAGCTGGAAGATAAGGCACTCAATCCGGTGTTGTCCCCTGACGGGAAATACGTAGCCTATACGTTGAACAATGATCTTTATGCCAAGGAGTTGTCAACGGGAAAGATAAAACGTTTCACCTTTGACGGAAGCAAAACGATATTAAATGGTTATGCATCCTGGGTCTATTACGAGGAGATCCTGGGACGCAGCGGCAATTACCGGTCCTTCTGGTGGTCACCCGACAGCCGTCGCTTGGCCTTTTTTCGCTGTGATGACAGTAATGTTCCCATGTTCCCGATCTATGTAGCCGACGGTCAGTACGGACTCCTGGAAGAAACAAGATATCCGAAGGCAGGATCGGAAAATCCCCAGGTGAAAGTAGGTGTCGTGTCCGTCGGTGAAGAAGAGGGGGTCATCTGGGCAGACTTTGATCCTGCGGCCGATCAGTATTTTGGACAACCTTTCTGGTCTCCTGACGGATCTGTCCTGTTGGTACAATGGATGAACAGGGACCAGAATGTCCTGAAATTGTATACTGTTGATCCTGCAGACGGTTCAAAAAAGATTATTTATACGGAAGAACAGCCGGCCTGGCTGGAATGGATTTCCGATCCGATCTTTTGGGAAAAGGGGATCCTTATGGTAAGGGATTTTGAATCCTGGGAGCAGGTCTATTTCTGTTCCCTTGACGGTAATCTATTGCGCAGGCTGACAGACGGCAGGAACTGGGGAATATCGCTGCACGGGACGGACCCTAAAGGGGATTTTCTTTTCTTTTCTGCCAGGAGAGAGATTTCCACCCGAACTGACCTGTACCGCCTGCCTCTTGCCGGGGCAAAGGGAAAGAAGGATCTGTCCGTACAACGTCTGACTACCGGGGCATACCACAATACCAATGTCCTCTTTTCTCCCGATTACCGGAATTTTACCGTACTTTGTTCCAATGTATCAACACCTTCCCGTTCCCTTCTTTACAATGTGGAAGAGGGATTGGTGCGGCAATTGGGTGATTCGAGGGGTGATGCCTACGATCTGGAATTGGAGAAGGGGAATGTTCCGGTATCCGAGTTACATTTCCTTACTACTGAGGACGGATTTACTATTCCTGCGATCATTACCTGGCCGCTCGATATGGTAGAGGGGAAAGAATATCCCGTACTGGCAAGCGTATACGGGGGGCCCAATAGCGGCAGTGTGACGGACCGTTGGATTGCTCCGGCATCCAGATACCACTGGGCACGCAAAGGCGTGATACAGATTACCATGGATCACCGTGGCAGCGGACATTGCGGTAAGAGGGGACTGGATATGATGCACAGGAACCTGGGCAAGTGGGAGATCCATGACTACAAGCTCTGGATCGATTATTTAAGGGATCTGGGTTGTGCAGATAATCGTCGTACCGGTATTACCGGATTCAGTTACGGCGGTTACGTGACGGCATTGGCCGTATGCACGGCAGGCGATTATTTTCCCTATGGAATAGCCGGGGCCGGTGTTTATGACTGGATGTTCTACGATACGCATTATACGGAACGTTTTATGGATACTCCGCAAGACAATCCTGAAGGATACCGCAATGCTTCCGTACTTGAACAATGTGCCGCCTACGGAACGTTCGGGCCTTCGGTTTTATTAATCACTCACGGATCTTCGGACGATAACGTCCATTTCCAGAACTCCATGCGTCTTGTTGACGAACTTATGAAAAAGAACAAGCATTTCCGCTTCATGATATATCCCGGGGCAAGACATGGGTATAGAGGTTACCAGGGAAGCTTTTCTTCGGCTGAAACAATGGCTTTTTGGACCCGTTACCTGTTAGAGGAATAAACTATGCTGTCTGACCGGGAAATTACATTTGTCAGGGAACGCCTGGATGATGATATCCACGGACTGTTGCTTTCAAAGCATAGATTTTCCGGTATTGATATTCCCCTTTGTGTCCGGCAGATAGAAGGATTGCGCAAGCTCAGGGATAAGGTTCCCGAATGGTTTGCCTGCCGGCAGATTTATATTCCATCCTTACAGGCTGTTGAACAGGCTTCTTCTGCCCAAACGGCCGCATATAAAACGCGTTTTGCCGTAGGTGACGAACCTGTGGTGGACATGACAGGCGGATTGGGAGTGGATGCCTATTTCTTTGCAAAAGAAAGGGAACATGTCATCTATGCGGAAAAGGAGGACACATTATGCCGGGCTGCTGAATATAATTTTCAGGTACTGGGGATTGGCGGCAGGATATCGGTCCTGAACCGGGATGCCGGGAGATTGTGGGAGGGATCGAACATCCCTTATGCTTCCCTGGTATATGCCGATCCTTCCCGTCGCGATGAAAAAGGCCGTCGCCTGTATGAGATCGGAAGTTGTAGCCCGGACGTTACCCGGCTCAGGGAATCCGTTCTGGATCGTGCCGGTGCCTTTCTTGTCAAGGTATCTCCTCTGGCGGACATATCCCGTACGCTTTCCCTGCTTCCCGGAAGCGTTGAGGTCCATGTGGTCTCATCCGGGAATGAATGCAAAGAACTGCTGTTCCTGATCAAACGGAATGAAGCGGATGCAGATGATCCGCTTATAGTATGTTCGGACGGTTTTTCCTTCAGAAGGGGTGAGGAAGCCGGAGCGGCGGATGTCTTACGCAGGGAAGGCCTACCCGGAGTGTTGCGGGAAGGCAGCTTCCTTTACGAACCGGGAACATCCCTGTTAAAGGCAGGAGCCTTTGCCTTACCTGTCTTCAGGTACGGGGTTGAGAAAATTCATCGTAACAGCCATTTATACACTTCAGATCGGGCTGTGCCTCATTTTCCCGGCAGAAAGTTCGTGATCAGGGAGGTGGTGCCTTTTACATCGGGCAATATGAAAAAATTGAACACTAGATTTCCAAAAGCCAATATGACGGTACGTAACTTTCCGCTGTCGGTCGATCAATGGAGGAAAAAAACGGGGATCATCGAAGGAGGAACAATATATCTTTTTGGGACTACGGCATATATTGCGGGTAAAGAAACCCGTGTAATCATATACACAACAAAATCGGAGGAAAACATATGAAAAAACAAGTTCTTATTATCTTCATGACCGTTCTGCTGGGATGCAGTACGGCAAAAACGGAAACCGAAATGTCAAATATCACTGAACAAGCGGTAGAGACTGTAATATCGCGCTTGAAAGGGGACAATCCCGAAGGCCTTTTACCGCAGGCAGAGCGTGGCGTCCGTCAGGCAGCTTCTTTATGGAGGGCTGTAGACGGAAGTCAGGATGATTTTATCAATTTTTGCCTTGAGCATTATTGCAACGATTCCGATGCCCGTAATCTTTTGTTCACAAAATTATCAACGGCATTTGAGAACATTATGGGTACGTCTCACCAATTGAGCGTTGCATTGAAGAAAACAGTTCAACTTCAGGGGGAAGAGCTGCTCCCTATAGATTATATTCTGGGAAATTATGAGCCTTCCGCCCACTTGACGGAAGATTTGTTTGCCAATAAAGTAGCTTTCATATGCGTGCTCAATTTCCCGAATTACAATCTAAGTGAAAAGGATTCTCTGGGTAGGGAGTGGAGCAGGATAGAATGGGCGTATGCCAGGATGGGCGATCTGTTTACGCACCGGACCCCGGCTTCCCTGAATCAGGAAATGGCTCAGGCACTGGGGAATGCAGAAAATTATATTGCTTCGTACAATATCATGATGGGACATTTGCTGACAGAGGATGACCGGCGTCTTTTCCCGGAAGATATGGTACTGTTGTCACATTGGAACCTACGGGACGAGATCAAGTCCAATTACGCCGGCGTACCTTATGGATTGGAGAAACAACGAATGGTCCAAAAGGTAATGGAGCATATTGTTTATCAAACGATCCCTCAATGTGTGATCAATGATCCCACATACGACTGGAAACCCTATTCCAACACTGTTTATAAAGATGGTGTACCGGTTGAGGCGGTCCCTGAAAAGGAACGGCGTTATAAGCATCTTTTGGAGACATACAAGGTGGAAAAGAAAATGGACCCGTACCACCCCAATATGCCTACGGCTATTGTAAGAAATTTTGAAGGTTCCATGGAAATACCCGCACGGCAGATAGAAGAATTGTTCATAAATCTGGTCTCTTCGGAACAAGTGAAAAAGGTGGGTAAACTGATTGAAGAAAGACTGGGAAGAAAGCTCGAACCTTTCGACATCTGGTACGACGGATTCAAAAGCAGGACGGCCATTCCTGAAGATAAGCTGACTGCTTTAACGAGTAAGAAATATCCGAATGCCGGAGCTTTCGAGGCCGATATGCCCCGGATGTTGCGGGTGTTGGGTTTTCGCCGTGATGAGGCTAACCTCCTTGCTTCCAGAATAGTAGTAGAACCGGCCAGGGGATCGGGACATGCCTGGGGGGCCGTCGGACGCTGGGAACCTTCCCGTCTGAGAACGAGAATCGGAGGCAAAGGAATGGATTACAAGGGATACAATATAGCAGTACATGAATTCGGGCACAACGTGGAACAAACCCTGAGCCTATATGATGTGGATCACTATATGCTCGGAGGCGTTCCCAATACGGCTTTCACCGAAGCACTTGCTTTTGTTTTTCAAAAACGCGACCTTCAATTACTGGGCTATCCGCCGCAAAAAATGGATGACAACACGGTCCTGGATATTTTCTGGGGATGTTATGAAATCATGGGCGTTGCCCTGGTAGATATGTACGTCTGGCAATGGTTGTATGAAAATCCGAATGCCACGGCAGAAACCCTTAAACAGGCGGTCATCGATAAGGCACGTATGGTATGGAACCTTTATTACGAACCGGTCTTTGGGCAGCATGATTCACCTTTGCTGGCTATCTATTCACATATGATCAACACTCCCATGTACCTGCCCAATTATCCTTTTGGCCATATCATTGAGTTCCAGCTGGAAGCTTATTTCAATGGCAGGATGAAAGAAAAGGGTGGTGTTTTGGCGGAAGAAATATCTCGCATGTTCACCCAGGGAAGGCTGGTCCCCTCCTTATGGATGGAAAAAGCGGTGGGATCACCCGTCAGCACAGATCCGCTTCTCAGGGCCGTAGATGCTTGTGATCTATGATCTCAAGGCACATCCTCGAGTTATGGTAAGGACATTTCCATAACCCGGCCTTGTCGTCGGTCGTGTTCCCCGGACTCCAGAACCATTCACCGTGTCCGGTGTCACGGAGGTTCTCCTTTATATATTGCCAGCATTTGACGGCCAGATTGAGTGCATGCGGCACGTTATGCCACAGATACAGGTAAAACAGTCCTACTACCGTTTCTGCCTGAACCCACCAGTGACGTGTTTGGTCTATCCTTCCGCCCGATCCCACTTCGTAGATCAGGCTTCCGTCGGGTTGCAGACCCTTGAGTGCCGCATAGGCGACGTTCTTGCTGACATCTCTCACGCGGCTGAGCAATTGACCGTATATCCCGGGTTTGTATGAAGCCAGTTCCCTGGCTGCTTCCATCAGCAGCCAGGAGGCTTCAATGTCATGTCCGTAGGACAGTCCCGAACTTTTGACGTGGTATTCTTCGTCAAAGAAAAGGGAGAGATGATATGTTCCGGGATTGACGATCTTATTGAGGAAAACTTCTATCAATCCGGCCAGGGCCTGTTCCAGTAGGGGATCTTTCCATACCCGGAACAGATTGGTATAAGATTCCAGGATATGCAGGTGTGTGTTCATGGATTTTTTCTCATTGGCATCCTTTGCAGAGAGACGGTTGTCCTTGATTTCACTCCAGTCCCTGGCGGTTGCTTCTATGTATCCTCCGTATATTCTGTCATACGAATGTTTTTCAATGTCCCGGAACAGCTCTATGGCCCGTTCCAGGGCTTCCGGATCGCCTGTCGCCCTGTGGAATTCACTAAGTCCGTAAAGGGCAAATCCCAGTGCATAGAATTGTTTTTTTGTATCAAGCGGTTCTCCTTTATGATCTACGCTCCAGAAGACACCTCCGTATAGGCGATCGTGAAGTCTGTCTATTACGAAATCCTTTGCCTTGACTGCGTAAAGGAGGTAATTCTTATCTCTCAGTACTCTTGATGCGGCCGAAAAGGTCCACAATATCCTGCTCTGCAGCACTGCGCCTTTTGGGGCGTCTTTGATCAATTCTTCTTTACCTGTGACACGTCCGTAAAAACCTCCGTAGTCCGCGTCTGCGAGCCTCTCCCAATAAGGCAGGATATTTGAGGTTAATTCCAGGTGCAGCTCTTTTTGAAGCTTCTGCAACAAATCGCTATTATCCATGTTGTAGCCTCCTTTCATTCAGTTGGCGGGTGATGTGGGCAACCTTTTTTTCATTCAGCGGATAGAAGGCAACGGCAAGTATTGCCATCACACATCCTACTGCAGGCAGGAAACTCATCATCAGGCGTACTCCCAGGACGGCACTCTGGCTTTGTGTGGCCAGGTCTGCATCGTAGCCGAAAGCGGCCAACAACCAGCCGGTAATGGCTCCGCCCACTGCCCATCCGAATTTCTGGGACATGGAAGAAGAACTGAATATCAGACCGGTGGCACGCCTTCCGGTTTTCAGTTCCTGATAGTCGACAATGTCGGCATACATGCTCCAGAGCAACGGGAATATAATTCCGGCACAGGCGCTGATCAGAACCTGGAACACCATTATCAACCCTATTTGTGAGGGTCCGAGCATAAAGAAAATGCTGCTAAGGACGGCTGCCGTGATCATGGCAAAGAGGTACGTTCTTTTTTTGCCGATCTTGTTCGCTACAGGTGCCGCCAGCGCTACTCCTATCATGTTGGCTGCCTGGCCTACAAGCAAGTATATGGTTCCGAGCGTCCACTGCAGCGCAGCCGTTCTATAGGATAAAGTCACGTAATCTGAGAAATAGAAGAGCGCTACGCCGTCCCTGATGGAATTGAACAAGAGGGCTGAAACTCCCGAAGCAAGCAGGATCCACCACGGTCTGTTGGTAAACAGCAGCTTGAGATCGGTCCCAATTGACGCTTTATCTTTGTTCTGATCGGCGACCTTGACCCTTTCTTTTGTCCACCTAAAACAGAAGAAGAAAAGAATGGCACATATGGCGCCTATTACGGCCACGGCGGCAGTCCATGCCATGGGTTCGGCAGATATCCGGCCGTCTGCGGAGGGGTTTTTGCTGAAAGTATCTACAAGCGGTTGCAGGATCATGAAGGTAATGAAACTCCCTACGTAGGCAAAGAACATCCTGTACGAAGACAGTGTGTTCCTGTCCTTTGGCAGCGGGGATATGACTCCCAGCAGCGATGCATAGGGAACATTGACGACCGTATATGCCATCATCATAAATGTATAGGTCACATAAGCATAGGCGAGTTTGGCATTTTGACCCCAGTCGGGAGTGTAAAAGGTCATGATCCCGATCAGGGCAAAGGGAATGGTCCCCCATAACAGGTAAGGGCGGTATTTTCCCCATCTTGTATGCGTTCTGTCAGCGATCAGACCCATGATGGGGTCGTTTACGGCATCCCAGATACGTGTCAGCAGGAACATGGTGCCTGCAGCAGCGGGAGATATGCCAAAAACCCTTGTATAGAAGAAAAGAAGGTACATTCCGAAGATCTTCCAGAACATGCTCGATGCCATGTCCCCGAATCCGTAACCGATCTTTTCACGAAAAGAGATCTTTTCCATTTGCAGAGTTAATTAAGCGCCATACAAAAAATATCGTTATCAGGAAGCAAAGTCTTCATTCTATTAGGAGCAGGCATTATTAGGGTTGCAGTAAAACGGTAAAGGCTTGTATCAGAGGCACAGTATCGTCTTCTGCAAATACAGAATTAAGTCCCTGTTCTTCCTGTGCCGGATCGCCGCAATAATCATCTCCCGGTTGCCAGAAAATATTGATGGGACGTGCAAAACCGCCCCAGGCCCACATATTGCAACCGGCAAAATATCCCGAATCTTTCACAGATGCTGCCAAACGATCGAAAATATGAGAGTAAAAAGCATTTCTGGCCGTTACGGGATCTTCCCTGTCGTAACGGTGGTTATCCCGGGGAAACCCGAATTCCGAAAGGACTAGAGGTTTTTTGAGGATCTCTGCCAAAGCTATGTGTTCGTTCAGGTAATTGTCAGCCAGGAGGCAGGCATGTTCCACGGATCCCGGGATGTCCGTATAATCAATCCACATCCAGTTCTTGGGCCAGATATGGCAAGTCAGATAGTCTATATATTCTGTTTCATGAACGCGGCGGTAAAGGTCCATGTCGTTCTCACTCCCGAAGAATCCTTCAGATCCGACAGAAACCATATGATTCGGATCCAATGATTTGATGAGCTCTGCCGTAGAAACGATAAACCTTTCGTAGTCTTCCTTGTTTCCGGCACCCATAGGCCTGGGCTCATTGGCTATCTGCCAAGACATGATCGCAGGGTCTTCAATATACGGGATCCCGGTCAGGCTGTTTACCCGCGTTACGATGTTCCTGACATGGTTTCGGAACAGGCTGTCACACGTAGTACAGGACATGTATTGCCCCACATAATCCCGGAAAACCGGCCATCCGTCGATTATGGGTACAGGAGCTTTTCCGTAACCGGCCCATTCCAGGTATTGGGAATATCCGCCGGTCCATTCCCAGGTATTATTGAAGAATAGTACGGCCAGCATGTCCCTTTTGCCAAGTTCCTGCAACAGGTAATCGAGTCCTGTAAGCAGGGTGTCGTTGTATACTCCCGGTCCGGTCTGCAGGCTTGGCCTGACTTTTGCCCTGTTTTCAGGACCGTCCGCACCGACCATGATCCGCAGGTTATCAACTCCGATCGATTTAAGATAATCGAGTTCCCGGTGCAGTCTGTCCCGGTCTCCTCCCGTTCCTTCAGAGGCCAGTAATCCTGCGTACCAGAAATTAAAACCTATGAAACGATAAGGTTTTCCGTTACGGATAAATTGTCCGTTCTCAACACAGATAAAAGCGTTCTTTTCTGCCGGCCGGTTGCAACTGCTCAGTCCGAACACTATGAGCAGCATTCCGTAAAACGCTATTTTTTTTATCATTTCAATCAAGTTTCAGGTGTTTTTTGAAAAACTCCATGCGTACGTCCAACCATTCGGCAGGTGTGTTGTGTCCGTTGTTTTGATAGATCCGGTAATCCTTGGGGGCGGTGATCAGGTTGTAACCGGCAAAATTTGTGTGCGGGGGACATATTTCGTCCTGCAGTCCGACTGCCATGATGGTAGGTGTTTTGATGCGTGATGCCAGGTTCTTGATGTCAAAATAACTCAGAAGCTTGTAAATCTCTTCCCAATCGGTTTGGGGATTATCTTGCAGGTAATCATCTATGTCGCTCCTTGGCCAGTCCGCTATACGGAAATAATCACGGTAATCGCTCAAAAAAGGTATGGTAGGTGCCGCAACGGCTATTCTGTCATCCAAGGCACAGGCGGCCATAGTGAAGGCACCTCCCTGGCTGCCGCCCTCGGCGGCTATCCGTGCGGTATCGGTTTCAGGTCTGGAACAGACAAAATCAATAGCCCTGACCAGGTCCATGAAAGCCCCCCTGTAATAGTAATCCTCTTTGTTATCTATGCCCCATATGATCCAATTATTGTCGTATTTGTTTCCGGCCTTATAGATGCCTTGTCCCCTGACAGAGACTACGAAAGAAATAAAGCCGGGATCACCGTCGGTGTGGGGTATCCAGGGATTGGAGCCGTAGCCCATATAGGTAATGATTACCGGATATTTGCCTTTCTTTTTGGGGGCTGCATAATAACCACCCATGATCTCGTTCCCCAGTGACCTCATTTCTACATAGTAGACGTTTCTTGCTCCGGTGGAATATTCTTTGAGGAGTTTCCTTGTCGCCCGCATAGGTACCCGGTCCAGCTGCGACCTTGTCTCTGCCCAGAAAGCATCAAAGTCTTCCTGTGCATCCGTAGGGGAGACGATCCTTTCGGGTTCCAGTCCCACATTGAAAGAAACGGGTTCTCCTTTCACACCGTCGATCTCAAGTGCTAGTGTACAACGATAAAAGCCCGGATCGGAGATTTCCAGGGGGACGACAAAAGTCATGGCAGCATCCGGACGGGCCCTTACAGTCCAGGATGATTCCTCGACAGGTATGTAATCGTCGGTAGTCACGACCAGGTGTACGACGGATCTTTTTGTCTTTTCTTCTTTATTCGTTACCGTTACGTTTATCGTATACGGGGCCTCTCCCATAAATACTCCGTTCTCTGCATTCACATTGTACTCCATGGAAATATTCCGGACAGGGATGATCGGCTTGATCGTCACATGAGAGGTCAGCATACCTCCGTCACCACCTCCGTCATATACCTGGATGGCAATGGTATTGGGCCCCTCCGTCCTTATATGCTCAAGCGGGACGGTATATACCCTTTTGACTCCGCGACTGCTTGAATATTCCGGAGGGAAGCCACCTGTGGCACCTATGATCTGTCCGTTGAAATACAGGGCATCCGAATCGTCTGCGTTATCGTAGCGGATTGTCAGTCCCCCGTAATGGACTACTGCTTTGATAATGTCTTCCGGCAAGGTGATTGTCTTGCGATACCATCCGTAACCGTCGTAATCATAATAACCCTGATTTTCCCACGATTTGGTCGAAGATATCTCCGGCCACAGGCTATCATCGTAATCGGGCATGGCCCACTGCACATCGTTACCGGTTTGGAATTTCCATACCGGGTCAAGTTTAATTTCCGTTATTTCGGGTGATTGACTGCAACTCAATACCATCAGAAGGGTAAAAAAAGAAATAATATTTTTTTTCATATGCTGAAGTTTTAGATGTCGGATTTTAAAGATATAAATTTAATTTCTTTTTGTCTTATAAGCTATTATTCCGGTTATGGTCGGCATACCTTTCGCAACCGTTACTCTGCCGCAAATTGTGAAACGTCTGTGATCCGGTGTATAACGTACCGTATTACCGGTTTTTGACACCTAAAGACAAAAAACGTATCCAGGGGAACGGTTCCCCGGAGTTTCTCCGGAAAACGACTCGATTCAATATAGTAGAATGGCTCTGATAGAGTTATCCCGCCCCGTTTTTCGGTAATTTGTCCGTATTTATGGGTCTTTTCTATGGGACCCATTGTTTTTACGACAGTCCCGTTAGGCCTTGCCACATAATAGTCCAGATGAGCCGCAGGGAACCAGCGGGTAGCGAGTATGGCACTTTTGGGGGGCATTCCCTCATCACCAGTTTTCTGCATGTAAAGTTGTTCCTGTTCGTTCATCAACTTGGAAAAACGATCCCCCAGTTGCTCCCAGCCATACATGTCGAGTGTGAAGTCCTTACGTCCCAGCTCTGTCCAGGGATCATTTGTAAGGGTGTCCTGATCCGAAGGAGTTCGTGTAAGGGCAATGAATCCCGTATTGATCTGGATAACGGCTAATATCGTAAAAGCTGCCAGAAGTAGGGGGGATGCCTTGACGGCGGCCCCGGCTGAAGGACGGTCCCGGACAACTGCGGCACAGATCAATATCAGCGGATAGTAACCCGGTGCACTCCAATGGGGTAGTGTCTCTCTGAAAAGAGAGATGAAAAGGAATACGCCTATCAGGGATAAGGATTGAGCCGTTAGCAAACGGAAAATAGCCGGTCTTATGGGAAGTACGGAAGGATCGACTCTGCCATGCAGTTTGATGTACCGGATCACTGCCAGGATGATGAGAATTACGTTCAAAGGATTGTTATACAGGAACGATCCTATGACCTCCCTTCCCAGATAAAGGGGGTTGAACCCTTTCCCAAAAAAGGATACGCGTTCCGAATGAAAGGCAAAACTGGACAGGTCACTTTTCAGGTTCCATATGATGACCGGGGAAAATAAGGCCAGGGATACGGCCATCCCTACCCACAGCCAGGGCTCTTTAAAGGCTTTTCTCCTGTATAGCAGTAAAAAGACGACAGTCCCTGCCCACAGGAAAATCCCGGTATATTTGCTAAGCATTGCCAGTCCCGTAAATATGCCGGCCCAAAGGAAATTGACGGGATTGGGCGATTGCCCGATCCCGGTGCAACATGCCTTGATCATAAAATATAATGAGATCAGGTAAAAAGTGCTCAGGGGCGTGTCGGGTAAAATGAAAGTTCCGGCAATTACCGAAGCATACAGTGAACCGGTATGGAGCAGCGCTGCATACCAGCCGGTACGTTCATCCCTGATGATCACACCCAAACGGTATATGATCCAGGTGTTGAGCGTTCCCGTAATAAGGGCCGGAAGACGGAGGGCAAAGGCACTGTCCCACGTCAGATTGCAGGTAAAAAACTGTATAAACAAGCCCAGCATGGGGGGATGGTCAAAATGGCTCCAGTCGGGGAACAGTGCATACGTCCAGTAATACACTTCATCGTTCCCCAGTTCCGTAACAGCTGCCAGAATGATCCTGGTGACGAGCGATACGGCCATCAACAACAGCATTTTTTTCTTATGATCGTTTTTCATAGGTAACAAAGATAATAAAGAAGGCAAAGAGCGCAGTACCGCATACCTTCCTTTTTTAATATCTTTGTGGCCATGAAAGTGGTTCTTACCGGAGCAAATGGCGGAGTAGGCACTATCGTGCGACAGCTTGCGCCAGGATATTTAGGGGCGGGATTGGCGGCCTACTCACGACAGGAATTGGATATTCTTGATCAAGAGGCACTTATGAGGTGCCTAACGGAGCAAAAGCCGCAATATCTGATTAATGCGGCTGCTTTTACTCATGTAGACTTGGCACAGTCGCAACCTGCGGCGGCGTACCGTTTGAATTCCGATTGCCTGGACGGCATGATCAGGGCGTGTGACAAAACGGCAACTGTCCTGATCCATTTATCTACGGATTATGTATTTGACGGTACTGCAAGAACGCCGTATACGGAAGATGACATTCCCGCACCGATCAACACTTACGGTGCTTCAAAAAGAGCAGGTGAAATGAAGGTGCTGTCTTATCCGAGGGGTATTGTAGTCCGTACCAGCTGGGTATATTCGGCACATTCCCGAAATTTTCTTGCGACCGTGCCCGGATTGCTTCGTTCAAGATCAGGTCCCTTGTATGTAGATACCATTCAGACCAACTCTCCCACCTATGCACCGGACCTGGTAAATGCCCTGTTCAGCCTGATCAGGTGTCGGGTACGGTCAGGACTGTTTCATTATACGAATGCGGGCGGAGGTTGTACACGGTATGAATTTGCATGCCAGGTCCGCAAAAGGATCCTGTACAAGTTTCCTTCGGCCATATTGGCACCTGTCCTGCCGATGGTAACGGAGATCCCCGAAGGAGCACCCAGACCTGTATATACCGTCATGAGTTCTGAACGTATAGGAAATCTTACGGGAACTGCCGTCCCACATTGGCAGGATGGAATTGAAAACATCATTTGATTTAAAATATGGAAAAAAGTATTATTGAAAAGGCCAAAGAGTGGTTGGAGCCTTTATACGACCGGCAGACCAGGGATGAAGTACGCAGATTGATGGAAGAAGATCCTGCATTGCTGGAAGATTCCTTTTACAAGAACCTTGAATTCGGGACGGGAGGGTTACGTGGTATTATGGGAGTGGGAACAAACCGTATGAACCGTTATACGGTAGGGATGGTCACACAGGGGTTGGCAGAATATGTGAAGAAAACGTACCCGGGACCTCACAAGGCGGCGATCGCTTACGATTGCAGAAACCAGTCCCCTGAATTTGCCCTGATTACGGCACAGGTACTGGCTGCTAATGATTTTACGGTCTACCTGTACGATGCGCTCAAACCTGTCCCCCAGCTGAGCTTTACTGTAAGACATCTCAACTGCCATATAGGGGTAATGATCACGGCCAGCCATAATCCCCGGGAATATAACGGATACAAGGTTTATGGAGATGACGGGGCACAAGTAGTCGCTCCGTATGACGGTATGATCATAGCGGAAGTAAGGAAGATCACTTCTCCGGCCATGGTGCGTTTTTCCGGAAATAAGGGGAAGATAGAGACGATTGGACGGGAAATGGACAATTTTTACCTGGATGCCATACTTAGCCTTCTGAACTTCAGCCCCAAAGCGATCAGCAAGTACGGGGATATGAAAATAGTTTATACGCCGCTACACGGGACAGGCGTACATATAATACCGCAGGCGCTCTCAAGAATGGGCTTTACCAATTTGCAACATGTCCCTCAGCAGGATGTGATCGACGGCAACTTCCCGACAGTAGTTTCACCGAACCCGGAAGAGCCTGAAGCATTGAAGATGGCTATGGATAAGGCTAGAGCGACGGACGCCCGGCTGGTAATGGCGACAGATCCCGACACCGACCGTATTGGGATAGCCGTACGGGATCAGGCCGGGGGGTTTGTATTACTGAACGGAAACCAGGCTGCCTCCTTGCTTACTTTTTATTTACTGGAAAAATGGAAAGAAACAAAGCGGTTGAAGGGTAAGGAATATATTGTTAAAACCATCGTTACCAGTGATCTGTTGCAAGTGATCGCCGGTTATTACGGAGTGGAGTGCTATAACGTACTTACCGGTTTCAAGTATATTGCAGAAATAATACGCAATAATGAAGGAAAAAAGGTTTTCATCTGCGGAGGTGAAGAAAGTTACGGTTTCAATGTGGGTGAATACGTTCGGGATAAAGATGCGGTAGTAACGTGCGTACTGGCTGCTGAGGTAGCCTGTTGGGCAGCCTCCAGGGGCAAGACGATGTACGATCTGCTTAAAGAACTGTACGTGCGTTTTGGTTTTTTCAAGGAACGTATGGTTTCCAGAACGCTGAAGGGAAAAGACGGCATGGAGCAGATCAGGTCAATCATGAAACACTTAAGAGAAAATCCTCCGGCACAACTTCTGGGGTCTTCAGTAGTCCTTTTTCATGATTACAAAAAGCGGGAAACGGTAGATATGGTCAGTGATCTGAGGTATGAGATCAACTTACCGGAATCGGATGTGATCCAGTATGTCTGTGCGGACAATACGGTGGTTACCGTAAGACCGTCCGGAACCGAACCAAAGATCAAATATTACTATGGGGTAAGAGCCCGCCTTGATTCCGAGCAGGATTATGATAAAATAAACCGCCTGCTGGATGATAAGCTGGATGCATTGAATGATCTTTTTTAGGAAAAGGGGGATTATTTTGCCAGGTATTGATTACGGAATTCCGTTATGCTTTTTCCAGATGTACGTCTAAAAAATCTACTGAAAGAAGCCATATCCTCATAACCGAGAATGTGGGCGATCTCTTTGGCGTTCATATCGCTGTAGAGCAACAAGCGTTTGGCTTCCGCCACAATTCGTTCGTGGATTATCTGCAAGGGTGCAGGCAGGTCATGGAGGGTAAAAAGGTTGGCCAGGGTTTTGGGTGACCGGTTAAGCATCAGGGCATAATCGCTTACCTTTTTCTTTTCTTTATAGAAACGGTCTACCAGGATAATAAATTGCCTGAACAGGTAAAAAGCAGACTCATTTCTGGGTTCCAGGGCAAATGTATCCCTGGCTATCCGGGTACAGGTAATGATAAAACGTTTCAGGTGAAGCCGCAACATCTCTTCTTTTAATCCGTCTTCCTCTTTGTATTCCCGTGTTATGTCGGCGACTATCCTGTCCAACGCCTTTGCCTGGCTGTCATTGAGCTGCATAAGCATAGGCCGGGAATATCCGGCGAACAGGAATCCGTTGCATGATACTTCACTGTCGGACCCGAAAATACAGTAAAAATTGCTATTGAAAAGGATTGATATATATTTTCCTTCAATACGCTCAAATTGAATATGGTGTAAATTAGATAAGGGAATAACCTGGTCTTTTTCCAGGTGTATTCCCACGTGATCTACTTTCAGGTCCAGGGATCCTTCCCGGACCCATATGAATTTATACAGGTCTTTGCTGTTGAGCAGTGTTTCCTTGTTATGAAAACCGTCTGTGACCATCAAACTCCCTTGCAGGGGAGTGATACACACATATTCCATAGGCTCAAAGATACAAAACCTATTCTTTTTTCAGTAAGGTGCTTTTAACAATGGAAACCAGCTGGCTTTTGGGAAGGGCACCCCGGGAGATGCTCGGTTTTCCTTCAAGAGGGATCCAGAGAAGGGTAGGAACGCTGCGGACCCCGAATAGGGCTGCAAGCTCAGGGGATTTATCCACATCTACCTTATAAACATAGATCTGTCCCTTGTATTCCTGGTTGATCTCTTCGAGCGAAGGAGCCAGCATTTTACAAGGAGCACACCATGTTGCGTAAAAATCTATGATACAGGGCTTGTCGCCTTCATATTTCCACTCTTTGGGATTGGTTTCATAATTATAAACACGCTTAATGAATTCGTCTTTTGTAAGTTCCATAATTGTGGGCTTGTTTTCTTTCGTTTTTTCTACTTCTTCTTGGTTTCCGGCAAAAAGGAACAGAGCCGGAAGCATTGCCAGGAATGTTACTATAATTTTCATGAGGCAAAGGTCCCGTTTTTTACGATAACAGACAATGGCTATTATTCACTATATGTTGGCAAATTTTCCCGAAGCATCCGTCTACGTCCTCCCGGAGTGAATAATCGGCCGTAGCACCGACCGGACCTATTTCAAAACGGGCTATCTCATACCATACTTACCTGGAACGTTTTAAAACGGGAAAATGTTTTCATAATCGATTTTTTATATGTAAAATTGCTATCCGTAACCAATACAAAACCCTTCAATAAAATCTAATAACGATGGAAAACTACTCAATTAAAACACTTACTCAGTTTATCATTGAACGTCAGGCTGAGTTTCCCCATGCAACCGGAGAATTTTCCCGCCTACTTTACCATATAGGCATTGCTGCCAAAATTGTAAATAAAAATGTGAATAAAGCTGGTTTGGTAGATGTGCTTGGGCTTGCAGGCGATACAAACGTGCAGGGAGAGGAACAAAAAAAACTCGATGTTTTTGCTAACTGGCGTTTGATTCAATTGCTCAAATTCTCGAGTGAGTGCTGTGGGGTAGCATCGGAGGAAAATCAAGAGATAATTACTTTTGAAGATGACTTTGCACGCGATGGCAACTACATAGTTTGTATGGATCCGCTGGACGGGTCGTCGAATATTGATGTAAATGTATCTATAGGAACGATTTTTAGCATCTATCGGCGAATAAGTCCCAGGGGTTCAAAAGCGGTTCTTGAAGATTTTTTACAGCTTGGAACAAAACAAGTTTGTGCCGGGTATGTTATTTACGGCTCTTCTACCATGATGGTTTACACCACAGGGCACGGGGTTTATGGGTTTACGTTGGACCCGTCAATTGGCGAATTCTGCTTATCGCATCACGATATTAAAACCCCCGAACAGGGTGCCATATACTCAATAAACGAGGGCAACTACGCCAAGATGCCACGCGGAATTCAACAGTACATAAAATATTGTCAGGTTGAAGATAAGGCAACTAACAGGCCGTATTCCGCTCGTTATATCGGATCTTTGGTTTCTGATTTTCACAGAAACCTGCTCAAGGGAGGTGTTTTCATTTACCCTCAAACGGCTGCTGCACCAAATGGTAAGCTACGACTGATTTACGAGTGCAACCCCATTGCCTTTTTGGCTGAGTGCGCCGGTGGCAAAGCAAGTACTGGTACCGAGCGAATTCTTGATATTAAACCCACATCGCTACACCAAAGAGTACCGTTTATTGTGGGGTCGAAAAAGATGGTAGAGAAAGTGGAAGAAATGTTGTTAGAATATCCTAACAATGACAAATGAAACCGACTTATGCATTCCTACATTTCTTAAGTAGGCAATAGTAACTGTTATCGGATACCGGTTACAAAGATATCCGGGCTCCTGTGAAAAAAGGATCAAACCGGTCTGCAAGTATACTTTTCAGCAATTCGAGGACTTTGTCCCCGGTACAATGGCCGGCAAAGATATGGATCTGCGGAAACATAGAAACTATTGTTGAAGCCATTGCAATCAGCTCTTTTTTCTCTTCAAAGCCGTCCCTCAGGTGTAATCCTCCTATAAACCTGCCGACAGGTCTGGAATTCCATGCAAAAGCCGCATCCAGTGTATTGAGGATCCCCTTGTGGGTACAGGAAGAGATGACCGTGTCTGTGTTGATTCCTGATACTACCAGCGCCAATTCGTGATGGAAGGGATCGGGTGTTTCCCGTCCCTGACAGATCCACCTCAGGTGACTGTTTGCTTTGGGGACAGGGTACCTGGCTGGAATATTGGCCAGCAGGGCTACATTGTCCGACAGACGCATATTGACGGAGGGATGCCACCGGATGCGCTCCCGGTAATCTTCAAGCAATGTGCGGTCTAAACCTATATCAACGCTTTTACCATTCCTGACAGACAGGCATCTACTGTCTTTTATCCATTCGGATAAATGGATCCGTGCCCGGGAATTGTATTTCAGAAAGACCTCCAGTCCGCCTGTATGGTCATAATGGTTGTGTGAAATGATCAGGTGGTCCACCGCCGCGATATCAACACCTAAACGGGTAGCATTTTCTGCAAAACGGTCTGAAGCTCCCGTGTCGATCATCCATTTTTTTCCATCCTTTTCAAAGTATATACACAGGCCGTGTTCTGTCAGAAGTCCGTATCCTGCCATATCTGCCGGGGCGGGATGTTCGTCAATGATAATTATCAGGTGGTCCATAAGGTAAAATTACGGAAATTATGCTTAAATTCAAGCGATGAAACAGGAGAGACTCAACGCGATTATTGAACATTATAGGAAACGGGCCCGGTCGGCACGGGAGGCTTCTCTGATGGATAAATCCCGGGAGATGGATGAATTTGCAGATTTTGTGGAAGAAAACATGGAATCCTTTCTTGAAGATGCCTATACCAAGGAATCCGAACTGTGGGAAGAATATGAAAATTACTGAAGTATCTCGCACCCGCCATCCCTTTTCTAATAGTGATCCTGCCGGTGGATAAATCCGGGATAGCACCCCGGTCCGAACTGTAAGATCTGTTCAGGCTGCCGACTTATGACCTCCGGAGATCCTCAGGATACCGGATATTACTATATACAGGCAGATGCAACACAGAAGTGCCGGGGCCGGATGGTTTCCCGTAACCAGGAAGGCAATGACTATACCCAGACACAATCCAAGAAAGATATACCTTATTCTATTTTGGTTAAACCCAAATCCCTTGAATTTGAGCGAGAACATGGGCAGATCGCTTATCAGCAAAAAGGACAGTACAACCGATATACATGGGACGAACCAGGCGGATCTCATGAATAATGCCCAGGAATCGTTCTGCAGCGTGTAGAAAGAAGCTGCGGCGATAAGCATGGCATTTGCCGGGGTGGGTAATCCCAGAAAATTGTCAGTCTGACGTTCGTCAACGTTAAACTTGGCCAGGCGCAGGGCTGAAAAGACCGCTACCATAAAAGGGATGAAAGCCATCCAGGCGCGTGGGGCTGCCGGTAGATAGATAGCGTACAGCATACATGCGGGCAGCAGTCCAAAACTGATCGCATCGGCAAGGGAATCCAGTTCCTTTCCGATCTTGGAATAAGCATTCAGCAGCCTGGCCGCAAATCCGTCCAAAAAATCAAAGACGGCGGCTGTTACCAACAGCCAGAAAGCAACGTCAATACGGCCCCTGAATATAAAAGCAATCCCCAACGCCCCACACAACAAGTTCAGTGATGTAATGGCATTGGGGATATGTCTGAGTATTTTTTTCAAAGTCCGAGCTTTTTACGGATATCTTTTGGGATAGCTTCTTTATGTACCATATATCCGATGCATTTGGCACGGAAATAACTTTCGGACATATATACGAATCCCTTATATTTTCCTGTCTCTCCCCATGAATTCTTAGTGATGTAGTATTTTACACCATACTGGTCTTCGGCTATACCGGTCACATGCATCAGGTGATCGTCGACTGTGGTGAATGTTTGGTACCATTCCTGGCGAATCTCCTGAGTGACGTTTACTTCATCCGCAGAGGGGTCCGGGGAAGGAACTACAGCTATACCGTTCTCCTGAGAAAAATCCCTGCTCAGGTCACCGTCCCAGGCGATGGTATATCCGTTGTTCAGGGCATGATCCGCTATGACCATAAATTCATCCAGCGGGACATTAAAATAAAGTTCATGCTCCCAGTTATCCGGGATCTCTACAGGTATCTGCCGGTAGAAAGGATGGTGTGAGAAACTGGTTATTTCAACGTAATCATCCATGTCCAGTCCCAAGTATTCCACAAAGGATAGGGGAGTGTGTTCTTTACCGTCGTATAGGAACGTTTGCGGTACTTCGCCCAGGTAAATATCGAGCAGTACATCGAGTAATTCTTCCGACTCAGGGCTTAGTTTTTTCAGTTTTATGGGGATTTCCGCAATGGCATTAACGTATCCCTGCAGCTCTGAATGGTTGTGTGTCGGGGAATCGTAATTGATCCCGGGATATGCTCGATCAGGCATCAATCCGTAGCGGGCTATCGCATTGGTCGTCGTATGACTCAGCGATCCCGGGCCCAGGTTCCCTTTTCCCCGGCGGAGGTAGTTATCGAAATAGCGCGTCTTATACACGTTGCGTACCACGAACATTTCGGAAAGATCAATTTCCGGCTTGCCCATGCGTATCAATTCGCTTTCCAGTAAAGAGAGCGTGGCAAAACACCAACATGTGCCGGTGCGGGCCTGATTCTTCAGGGATGTGGAAGGATTGTCTACAACGGTCCGGAACTTATATTCCTGTGCGCGTAAAGTACCGGTCAGTACCAGCGTGGCAAATGCAATGATCAATGTCTTTTTCATAATGCAAAAGTTAATTGATTCCTAATTTCTTTCGTATGTCTTTAGGAATGGAGTTCTTATGTACCTGGACATCCATAGTCTTGTATTGAACAAACTTTTCTGTTACATACCACAAACCCTTGTAGTTACCGGCCTCATCTCCCCACGAGTTTTTAACCATGTAATATTTTAAACCGTTCTGGTCTTTGGCGATCCCGTAGATCTGCATACCGTGGTCATCAGTCGTTTGTTTATTGTCGTAGGCTTCCTGGCGCATTTCCTGGGTGACCTCTTTGATCTCAGCTACAGGTGCCTTCAGGTTGCGGAACATATTGCTTCTTTCCGTGGGGGACAATTCAAGCCACCTGGCCTGGTCCGATCCGATCATTTGCTCGGGATCGGTTGTGGGATACATGGCAATTCCATTGCGACCAAAGCCCTGTTCGGAAACGTCGGAAGCCCACAATACGGTGTACCCCTCCATAATGGCATTATCTATGATAGCCATCATCTCTTCCATGGGTACGTTGTATGAAGTGCCCCAGAGCCAGTTATCCGCTATCTCAAGCGCAAATTGCGTATAGAAAGGATGATGCGTAAATGAAGTGATGCTTACGTAATCATCGGGATTAAAACCAAGTGATGCGGCAAAGGATAGGGGAGTATAGGTGACTCCTTTGTATTGGAACGTTTCCGGGATCTCTCCCAAGTAAGCGTCTAAGGCACCCTGGAAAGCGTTTTTCCAGGCAGTTGACAGTTTGCGGTTGGGATTCTTTCTGACGGCATCTACGATCCCTTTAAGAACGGCCGTCATTTCACCGTGACGGTGCTGGTTTTCTCCGTAATTGAGCCCGGGCATGACTTCGTTGGGGACGATGCCGTATTTACGGATCACGTACAGGTAATCGTCAAATCCGCCTCCTTGTGCAAAATTCATAAAGCCGTCCAGTCGTACGTACCTGTCTGCTTTTTCCGTATATGTTCTGGATACGATATACATTTCGGAAAGATCGTATTCGCCCTTTCCCATTCTTAAAAGTTCCGATTCCATAAATCCAAGAGAAGCAAAGCACCAGCAAGTCCCTGTGTTGCTTTGGTTCTTTACGGAAGTGATGGGGTTTTCCTTAATTACGGAAAATTGGAATCCTTCTTCGTTCTTTTTTTCCTGCTCCTGAGCAACAGACTGGATGGTTATTGCTGCCAGTGCGATAATACAAATCAAAATTCGTTTCATAGGATGTATAAGTTTAGGGTATATTAATGTATTTGTGTGTTTGCAGTGATATCCTCCAGGCAGGATTTGCCTTGACATAAGATACGATGTGGGGCAGGACCGATTCACGGCGGCTCCATTCTGGCTGCAGGAAAAGGTGGCAGTCCGGCCGCACCTTCCTGCGGTTAAATTCGGCCCATTCCATATCCAAAGGTCCTGTTATGATCACCTTCAGCTCGTCTGCGAGCGGGTAAAGTTCGGGAAGTGGAGGATGGTTTTGCTTGGGGGACAGGCATATCCAGTCCATTTGGCCGCTCAGGGGATGGGACCCGGATGTTTCCAGGAAAATCGATATTCCGGCTTTTTTTAGCCCGTTACAAAGAAAATCGAGCGGGTAGGTAAGCGGTTCTCCCCCGGTAATGACTACGGAACCGGCAGCACATTTAACGGCTCTGGCAATGATCTCGTTTACGGGAACGGGAGGGAACATCTTGGGATTCCATGTGAATTTGGTGTCACACCAGGAGCATCCCACATCGCATCCGCCAAGCCTTATGAAATAAGCTGCTTTTCCCGTATGAAAACCTTCTCCCTGAATAGAGCTGAACTCTTCGGCAATGGGAAGCAGGCGTCCTTTTTCCAGTAATGAATTCATTCTACAAATGTAAAGAATTATTGTGACAAATTGTCAGAGAAATGGATTTGGAACGGGGTTTGAACATATATAGATACTATGAACGAACAAAAATATACAATTCAAGCGCAGGAATTGCTGCAGGCAGCTGTTCAGACAGCGCAATCCGGTTCCAATCAGGTGATTGATACCGGACATATATTAAAAGCCATTTTAGCCGACAAAGACGGGATTGGTGTCTATCTCCTGCAAAAATCGGGAGTTAATACGGATAAATTGGAGAAAGAACTTGATTTATTGCTGGAAAGATATCCCAAACAACAAGGTTCGACGAATAACTATTTATCCCGTGAATCGCAAAATCTGCTTCAGAAAGCGGATGATACGGCCAGACGGATGGGAGATCAGTTCATTACCGTGGAGCATATTCTGGCAGGCCTTACTGCAGGAAAAGATGAAACGGCTCGGCTGCTTCGTTCGGTGGGGTTGAATGACGATCTGCTTATGAAAGCCATCCGGAACGTTCGTCAGGGCAGGAAAGTGGATTCTCCCACCGATGAGCAGACATTTGACGCCCTGAACAAATATGCCGTCAACCTGAACGACCTGTCGGCCAGGGGGAAGGTAGATCCGGTTATCGGCCGTGATGATGAGATACGCAGGGTGCTTCAGATATTGAGTCGCCGAACGAAGAACAATCCTATTCTGGTAGGCGAACCGGGTGTGGGAAAAACGGCTATAGCCGAAGGGATTGCCCAGCGGATAGTAAACGGGGACGTTCCCGATACTTTGAAAAGCAAACGGTTGTACTCACTCGATATGGGAGCTCTCATAGCCGGAGCAAAGTACAAAGGGGAATTCGAGGAAAGACTTAAAAGCGTTATCAAGGAAGTAATATCAAGTGAGGGGGAGATCATTCTGTTTATAGACGAGATCCATACCTTGGTGGGTGCCGGCAAAGGTGAAGGGGCTATGGATGCTGCCAACATCCTGAAGCCAGCCCTGGCCCGTGGGGAGTTAAGGGCCGTAGGTTCTACCACCCTGGGGGAATACCAGAAATATTTTGAGCAGGATAAAGCCCTGGAAAGACGTTTCCAAATGGTTATGGTTGATGAGCCTACTCCGGCCGAAGCCATTTCCATACTCAGGGGTCTGAAGGACCGTTATGAACAGCACCATAAGGTCCAGATTAAGGACGATGCCCTTATTGTAGCCGTTGAATTGTCACATCGTTATATTACTTCGCGTTTCCTGCCCGATAAGGCTATTGACCTGGTGGATGAAGCCGCAGCCAAGCTCAGGCTAGAGATGAATTCCGTTCCCGAGTGTATAGATGAATTGGACCGGAAGATCCGTCAATTGGAGATAGAACGTGAAGCGATCAAACGGGAAAACGATAAGGAAAAGATTGAAGCGCTCAGTAAGGAAATTGCAGAATTATCTGCAGAGTGCGACGTGCAGAGGGCACGGTGGCAGGAAGAAAAGTCGGTACTTGAAGACATCCAGCTGAAAAAGAAAGAAATGGAAGAGCTACGCTTTGCAGCGGCTGAAGCGGAACGGCATGGGGATTACGGCCGGGTGGCCGAGATCCGTTACGGAAAAATCACCGAACTGGAAAAAGAAATCGCACAGCTCAACGAGCGTAAGGAATCATTTACCCATTCATTGATCAATGAGTCGGTCAGTGAAGAAGACATAGCCGAGGTAGTATCTAAATGGACGGGCATCCCCGTCAAGCGTATGCTGACGGCGGAACGGGAAAAACTGCTTCATCTGGAGGATGAACTGCACAAGCGGGTCATCGGTCAGGATGAGGCCATTTCGGCCGTCGCCGATGCCGTCCGGCGCAGCCGGGCAGGTTTGCAGGATCCCCGCAAGCCCATAGGCTCGTTCCTTTTCCTGGGAACTACCGGAGTCGGGAAGACCGAGCTGGCCAAAGCTCTGGCGGAATTCCTCTTTGACGATGAGAACCTCATTACCCGTATAGATATGAGCGAATACCAGGAACGTCATTCCGTGAGTCGTCTGGTGGGTGCGCCTCCGGGATATATTGGGTATGACGAAGGGGGACAACTGACGGAAGCGGTCAGGAGAAAGCCCTATTCGGTAATTCTGCTCGATGAGATCGAAAAGGCTCACCCCGATGTGTTTAACATCCTTCTGCAGGTTTTGGATGACGGCCGTCTGACCGATAATAAAGGCCGGGTTGCAAACTTTAAGAACACCATCCTGATCATGACATCCAATATGGGATCTCATCTTATACAGGAGAATATGCAGGAAGATATCGGCGATCCGGCATCTTTTGAAAAGACCAGAGACCAGGTCATGGAACTGCTCCGGAGGACCATTCGCCCTGAATTCCTGAACAGGATAGATGAGATTATCATGTTCCATGCGCTGACACCTTCACATATAAGGGAGATTCTTAAACTTCAGTTGGAGGGGATAAGCGCAATGCTGCAAGCCAAGGGGATCAGTATCGAGTTGACAGATGCCGCTTTAGATTACCTTCAGATAAAAGGCTATGAACCGTCCTACGGTGCCAGACCTCTTAAACGTTTATTGCAACGGGAATTGGTTAACGAACTGGCACGCAAAATATTGGACGGGACCTTAGATGTAAATAAAACGATACGCGTTGACAGTGACGGTGTCGGGTTGATCATGAATATCTAATACGGATCAAACCGTTCCGGGTGTTTTCCGACTACGCCTTTATCTATGTACCATTGTTTGATGCGGCGCATATCGGCTTCAACGTCTTCTGTGATCAGAACTTGCTCTGCCATACCGATCTCTTTTTTACTCCAATCAAAATAACCGTAATAGACCGGAATGTCAAGAGCCCTGGAAAGCATGTGAAAACCTGCTTTCCAGTTTTTTGTAGCTTCACGGGTACCCTCTGGAGCTATGGCCAGATGGATATGATCTTCCTTGCGGACGGCATCTATCATGTGTTTGGCAAAAGAGGCCCCTTTTCCTCGATCTACGGGTATGGCTCCTGCCCAATGCAGCAAACCTTTCAGAGGCCATTTAAATACGTCGCTTTTAACAAATACATTAATCTTGCCGCCACCTATGCCGTTATGATAGAGAAAGGATATAACGAAATCCCACATGGAAGTGTGCGGGGCACCTAGAATGATGCATTTGGGAACCGGTATGGGTTTCCCAACAAGTTTCCATCCCATAATGCGCGTAGCAATGAAAGCGCAAATTTTTTGTTTCAACATCAAAGTAAAGGTATAAAAAAAAAGAGTAATTTTATAAGGTCAAATGAATTCTAAAAAATCACACACTATGGACGAACAAAAAAAGATCAGCAGGAGAAAAGCCCTGAAGTATATCGGAGCGGGTGCTCTGGGTGCTGCAGGTGTCTATGCCGCCGTACGTTTTACACCTCTGAACAATAAATTGAAGGAATCTTTGCAAAAAGGTGATATCAGGCCTATAACCACAAGAAAGGACAGAATATACGGGGACCGTGTATCCCTGCTTGCATTCGGTTGTATGCGCCTGCCCACTATGCGCAACCAGGACGGTGCCACGGTCATTGACAGGGACAAGACCCGGGCATTGCTCGAATATGCCTACGCAAACGGCATCAATTACTTTGATACGGCATACAATTACCACAATGGAGAATCTGAGATCGTTACGGGTGAAATATTGAAAAGTTTCCCCCGTGAAACGTTCTTTCTGGCGACAAAGATGCCTACCTGGCTGGTAACCGGTCTGGAAAAGGGGAAAGAGCTGTTCCGGGAACAATTGGATAAATGCCAGGTGGATTATTTTGACTTTTACCTTCTTCACGCACTTTCTTCCATAGACGACTATAACAGGGCTTATCGTGATACGGGTGTTTTGGAATACCTGAAGGAAGAAAAGGCAAACGGGCGTATCAGGCGGTTGGGTTTTTCATTCCACGGGAATGAGGAAACGATGGATTATTTACTGGAACAGTATTCCTGGGATTTTGTTATGATCCAGATGAACTATTTGGACTGGGAAGTGCAGAATGCCAAATATATGTACGAGCAAATTGAAAAGAAGGGAATACAGTGCCTGGTGATGGAACCTTTGCGCGGCGGGGCGTTGGCGACACTCAATACCGAAGCCGTAGAGATCCTGAAGCAGGCTGATCCTTCCAGCACACCCGCACAATGGGGATTTCGTTATGTGGCATCCCATCCCAACGTGTTAACCGTTTTGAGCGGGATGAACGTGATGGCACATCTGGAAGAGAATGTCAATACTTTTAGAAAATTCAAGCCTTTGAAAAAAGACGAATATGATGTCATCGCCAGGGCTTTGGAGGCATACCGTAAAATATCCCAGATCCCTTGCACTGCCTGTGCCTATTGCATGCCCTGTCCGTACGGGGTGGATATTCCATTGGTCTTCGGTACCTACAATCAGATGGTAACCCAGGATATGGTCCCGGATATAAACGGACCCAGGAACGAGGAATTTTTTGCCAAAGGACAGGCATTCCTTTCACATTATACGGAATCCATTCCTTTTGAAAACCGGTCACTGCATTGCACTGCCTGTGGGGTATGCAAACAACATTGTCCGCAAGAGATTGATATTCCCGCGGAAATGAGAAGGATCAACCAGATCCTACGGACCGTTAACAGCAGGAGGTAGCAAGTTGTCAAAGGTCAACGAGTATCCGGGAAAGGACACGGTCCATTTTCTCCCGGATCTTTTTATTGGCCGGATTACCGATACTACCCGTGTGCGTATAACGGACATTTTTTTCCGCTTTATAGGAACCGTCCCTAAGTGAAATGGCCACCTGCCTGTAGGCATCCCTGAAAGGAATGCCCTCCAGGACCAGGCGGTTTGCCGTCTCAACGCTGAAGAGCTCGTCATAACGGCTATTATGCAGGATCTTACTGCAAACTTTCAAATTATCCACCATCAGGACCGTCATGTGTATGCAGTCAAGTAAAGAATCAATGGCTGGAAAGAGCAGATCCTTGAGCAATTGGTAATCCCTGTGATATCCGTGGGTCAGGTTGGTACAAAGCAGGCAGATCTGGTTGGGTAGTCCCTGTATGTTGTTACAGTGCGCCCTGATCAGTTCCCAAACGTCAGGATTTTTTTTGTGAGGCATGATGCTGCTTCCTGTAGTCAGAGATTCCGGAAAATCAATGAATCCGTAGTCCGGTCCTGAAAAGAGACAGCAATCTGTAGCCAGCTTGTTGAGCGTACCGGCTAATGAAGCCATGGCAAAGGAAAGGGAGCGTTCGGTCCTGCCACGGCTCATCTGTGCTGCAATGCTGTTGAATTTCAATGTACCGAATCCCAACAACCGTGTTGTTTCCTCCCGGTCTATAGGAAATGAACTCCCGTATCCTGCCGCAGATCCCAACGGGTTCTGATCACATTGCTGCCAGGCAGCGGCAAGCTGGTACATGTCATCTATCAGGATTTCGGCATAGGCTCCAAGCCAAAGACCGAAAGATGAAGGCATGGCAGGCCTCTCGTGCGTATAGCCCGGCATCAGGATATCCTGGAACGATTCACTTTTCTCTTGCAGGCAACGAAACAGATGATCCGCCTGACGGGCGATCTCCCTGCAAACATCTTTCAGGTATAGATGAATGTCGGTCAATACCTGGTCGTTACGGGACCGTCCGGTATGGATCTTTTTGCCCAGATCACCCAGTTCTTTGGACAATTCAAGTTCTATCAGAGAATGGATATCTTCGACACCTTCGCCGATGACCAGATCGCCCCTGAGGGTCTTTTCCAGAATAATGTTCAGGCCGGTCAGCAGACTATCTTTTTCCTGTACCGTAAGAATACCGATTTTACACAACATATTGACATGTGCCATCGAGCCTTTTACATCGTACGGGGCAAGACGTAGGTCCCACAGGGGATCGTTCCCGACGGTGAACCGTGTAACTTCAGGAGGCATTCCAACGCCTTTGTTCCAAAGTGTTTCCATAATATTTACAATTTAAGCAACTGGAGTACCTTTTTATAGACTTCAGCTCCCTGTTGCAGTTCTGATATATAAATGAATTCATCGGGGATGTGAGACCTGAGTGAATCTCCCGGGCCTAGTTTTATAGCAGGACAGGGCAGGCGCATCCAATCCGATGTGGTAGGTGATATGTACCTCCTGAGGCCTGTTTTTTCTATCGCATCGAGCAGCGGATGGCCCTGGGGTGTCATGGAAGCTTTGTTGTCCAAGTTCCGGGGAACGAGCTGTCCCGAAACGGCTTTGTTGAGCATATCCACTATCTGACGGTTGATATAGGCGTCCGTTGTCCTGATATCCACAACATAGTGGCATGCTGCCGGGATCACATTGTGCTGTATGCCTGCTTTTATTTGTGTCACTTGAAGGTGAACGGGGCCCATGACTTCCGATACTTTTTCAAAGGTAAAATCCTTCAGGATTGCGATGTCGTCCAAGGCTGCGTACAGGGCATTGACCCCGTCATTATGTGCGGCATGGCCGGAACGTCCGGTAGTATAACCGTCCAGCACCAACAGACCTTTTTCTCCCACGGCAGCTTGAAGTCCTGTAGGTTCACCCACAATGGCGCAACTGATCCCGGGAAAGTGGGGCAGTACAGAAGCTATCCCCTCCGGAGCCGAAGTCTCTTCTGCTGCAGCAAGGATCAGCAGGAGATTGAAGGGAAGGTCTTCCAGATCACGGAAGGCACGGATCATTGAGACTACTGCCGCTCCGGCATCGTTGCTGCCAAGTCCGTACAGGCGGACCCTGCCTTCCGCATCTTTTTCCATCTGAGGGACAAAAGGGTCTCTGGTATAACTTGCAGCCGGGGCCACCGTATCGTGATGTGAACAAAGCAGTACAGTGGGGAGTCCGGCCGCGTAAGATTTTTTCCGGGCAATCACGTTGTTTCCTATTCGTTCTGCCCGGACTTCAGGCATTGTGCTCAGGTAATCCGTAAGCAACACAGCAGTTTTGTCTTCGCTGCCCGATAACGAAGGTGTTCTGATCAATCTGCACAGCAGGTCGGTCATATCTGATCTCATAGCTGAATGCATGTATTGCCGATGTAAACTTCTTCAACACCCTGTTCCAGTGCCTTGAGGGCGTTTTCTATCTTGGGGATCATGCCGTCCGAAACAATCCCCTGGTTGCGGAGTTTTTCGTATTGTGTACGGCTCAGCAGCGGAAGGGGGCTGTCCGACCCCGGGCAGCAGACACCGTCCCTATCGAAAACATACTGCAGGCGGACCGTATAGATGCTTCTGAAGGCCAGTGCCAGTGCCGATACGATCGTGTCTGCGTTCGTATTGAGCAATTGACCGGAACTGCTGCATGTGATGGGTGAAAATACGGGTACCAGTCCATGGTGCAGCAATCTTTGAATAAAAACCGCATCCACGCTGTTTTTGTCCATATCACCCACGTAACCGAAATCTACAGGTCCCCGATCTCTTTTACGGGTGATAATGCAACGGCCATCAGCACCGCTCAGGCCCAGGGCAAGGCATCCCCTGGAAATAAGGGATGATACCAAGTTCTTGTTGATCCATCCTGCATATACCATTACGGCAACACGCAGTGTCATGCTGTCTGTAATCCTGCGTCCTTCTTCCATTTGCACCTTAATACCCAATTGTTGGCACAGTTCGCTGGCCAGCTTCCCGCCGCCGTGTACCAATATTTTCTTTTCTCTGGCATGGCAGAACATATCCAGGAATGTTTCCAGTTTTTGTGGATCGTCTATGACGTTCCCGCCTATCTTATAAATATTCAGGTACATTACAAATGTATTTATTTGAGGTTTTTCAATATCCTTCTGATGACTACCTGGGCTGCTATCTCGCGGTTCGCTGCCTCGGGAATGACCAGAGAACGCGGACCGTCCAAGACATCATCCGTAACGATCATATTCCGCCTTACCGGTAAGCAGTGCATAAAATATCCGTTGTCGGTAAGTTCCATTTTCCTGTTGTCCACCATCCAGGAAAGATCTTTATTCAGGACCTTCCCATAGAGAGGGTCTTGAAAGGCAGCCCAGTTCTTGGCATAGATGAAATCCGCCCCACGGAATGCCTCCTGCTGGTCATACACGATCTCAGCACCCCGTGTAAAGCGTTCGTCCAGTTCGTAACCCTTCGGATGTGTTATGGTCACTTTGTAACCGGCAGCGATCATCCATTCGGCAAAAGAATTGGGGACTGCTTGCGGGAGTGCCTTTGGATGCGGTGCCCAGGTCAATACCACTTTGGGTTTTTCTTTGGTCTTATATTCCTCTATGGTTATATGGTCGGCAAAGCTTTGAAGCGGATGGCGCGTAGCTGATTCCATACTGATGATCGGTCTTCCGGAATATTTTATGAACTGATCAAGGATCAATTCGTTGTAATCGTCTTCCTTACGCTCAAACCGGGCAAAGGAGCGAACGCCTATGATATCTGCATAACATCCCATTACGGGGATTGCTTCCAGCAGGTGTTCCGGTTTATCTCCATCCATGATTACGCCTTTTCTTGTTTCCAGATTCCAGGTGCCTTGCTGTACATCCAGGACTATTACGTTCATGCCAAGATTTTCTGCGGCTTTTTGCGTGCTTAGCCTGGTCCGCAGGCTTGAATTGAAAAAGATCAGCAATGCAGTACGGTGTTTTCCCAGGGAACAGTCTGCGAATTTGTTCCTTTTGATCTCAAAGGCTTCTGAGATGGCCTGGTCCAGGGGACCGATGTCTTTTACCGATGTGAAGTGTACCATTGTTCAAAAAGTTCTATATAGAGTAATGATATGACTTACCGGTTAAAATACGGACGGTTTGAGTTGGAGTCCTGCCATCTGTGGCAGTCCCGTCAATAGGTTCATATTATGTATTGCCGTTCCCGAAGCTCCTTTAAGCAGGTTGTCGAGTATTGAGACGATATGCAGCATATGGCCATGTTTTTCAATATGCAGTTTACATTTATTGGTATTGACCACTTCTTTCATACTGATCTCCTGTTCAGATACATGCACAAAGGGGTGTGCCCGGTAATACTCCCGGTACAGTTCTCCCGCCTGTTTCTGATCCATTAGGCATGGGGTATAGACACTGGCCAGGATCCCCCTGGGATAATTTCCGCGGAGGGGAATGAAATGAAGGGAGGGTATTTCATTACCCATAGATTTTGAGAGTGTTTCCCGGATCTCCCTGACATGTTGGTGGGTGAAAGCCTTGTACACAGCCAGGTTGTTGTCCCTGTAGGGAAAATGTGAAGTAGCGGATAACCGGGCACCTGCGCCTGTTGCACCGGTTATGGCGTGTACGTGGATATCTTCTACAAGCAGCTTTTCCGCAGCCAGGGGAATCAGGGCAAGTAGTATGGCGGTGGCAAAACATCCCGGGTTGGCCACATTGCCCGCCGATTGAAGACAGCCGGTATATGTGACGGGGTCCTTGCAGATCTCGGGTAATCCATAGATAAACCGACGATCTCCTATAACTTCGTTCCCTTGGTGCCTGAAATCCTGACTCAGATCAACGATATGGCGGACATTTTCCGTATTGTTTTCCTGCAGGAAAGCACATGCACGGTCATGTCCCAGACATAGGAACAACACGTCAATTACGGTACGGGGCAATTTCCCTGCAAACAAAAGGTCCGTCTCTCCTTCCAGGTCACGATGGGCGGAGCAGACCTTCATCCCTTCCTGGGATTGGCTCAAAACGGCGGCTACATTTACGAAAGGGTGGTGCAGGAGCAAACGTATAAGTTCTCCACCCGTATAACCGGCTCCTCCGGCTATGACGACATCAATCTTTTTTTTCATGATCCAGACTTTTATAGATTTTCACTGGGAGGGATAAGATCTTTGTAAATCCTTCCACATCGGTTCCTGTGAAAGCCGTTGTACCTTCCCCGTATTCCCCGAATCCCGCATTCATCATATCGAACGGACTGGTACATCCCATCAGGGAGAATGTACGGGGCATAAGACGTACCGATACTTCCCCGGAAACACGTATCTGCGTATTTTCCATAAAGACCTCAATGTTACGCATTACCGGGTCCAGGTATTGTGCTTCATGCAACATCATCCCGTACCAGACCGAAAGCTGGTCTTTCCAGTATAGCTGCCATTTTCCCAGGACATGTTTTTCCAGCAGGTGATGTGCCTTGATCAGGATCAAAGATGCTGCGGCTTCAAAGCCTACACGTCCCTTAAGACCTACGATGGTGTCTCCTACGTGAATATCCCTTCCTATTCCGTACGGTGCGGCTATTTGGTGCAGGGTGTTGATTATCCCGAGCGGTTCCATGGCCGTTCCGTTGAGCGATACGGGTTCCCCTTTGGAAAACCCGATGACCAGGATCTCGGTCCCTGTCTTGCTGCATTTGACCGGAAAGGCTTCTTCTGGCAGTTCTCCCAGGGAATTGAGCGTTTGGGCCCCGCCAATGCTGGTGCCCCATATGCCCTGGTTTATTGAATATTTGGATTTTTCCCAACGGAAGTCAAAACCCAGTCCGTTAAGGTATTCTATCTCTTCCTTACGGCTGATCTTCAACTCCCTGATGGGAGCGACCAGGGTCATTTCAGGAGCCATGACATGTATGAAGTAATCAAAACGTACCTGGTCGTTGCCGGCCCCGGTACTGCCATGGGCGACGGCATCCGCTCCGATCTCACGTGCATAACGTGCCACCGTCATGGCCTGGAATGCACGTTCAGAGCTGACGGAAAGGGGATAGGTGTTGTTTTTCAACACATTGCCGAATATCATATACCGGATGCAACGTGTGTAATATTCTTGTCTGACATCTATGGTTTTATGGGATACAGCTCCCAGGTCCACGGCTTTTTGTGACAACTCGCGGATCTCTTCCGGGCTGAACCCTCCCGTATTCACAAGGAGTGTATGAACTTCCATATTCTTTTCCCTGCTCAGGAAAGGAATGCAAAAAGAAGTATCAAGTCCGCCGCTGTATGCCAATACTACTTTAGTTCTCATGTTTTTTTTCTTCGTTTTTCGGATTTGTTCCATTATTTATTTTTCGTCTGGGATGCTCTGCCGGATCGTATAACATTCCGGTGCAAAGGCACATGTGTTTTTCGTTGCGTATGAGGATATCGTAATTCCGGCATCCCCTGCATCCTTCCCAGAATGATTCATCCTGGGTAAGTTCGGAAAAAGGGACAGGCCGGTATCCAAGTTTTGAATTGATCTTCATGACGGCCGAACCGGTGGTGATACCAAAGATTTTGGCTAACGGATACATTTCACGTGAGAGATTGAAGATCCTTTTTTTTATTCTCGTTGCAATTCCCAGATGTCTGTAAGCATGATCCACTATGAGACCGGAATTGGCCACGAATGATCTGTGGTTCCATGTTTCGATATAGGAAAATCCTACCAGTTGTTTGCCGTCAAGGGCAATTACAGCTTTTTTGCTGATCATTTTTTCTCTGATGTATTCCGGTGACCGCCGGGCTATACCGGTACCGCGTTCCAGTGCGGAAATGTACATCAGTTCACAAATACGTTCTGCATAGCCTGTATGAGAGGCATTGGCAACAAGAATGCGCACATTCATTGTGTTAATTCAAAAAAAATAAGAAAAGGGTATTTGGAAAATCGGATATAGGGCTTTCGGAATACAGTAGCGATTACCGTACTCTAAGCCCAAATTCGGCGACGTAGAATGTGAAGTGTCTTTTTCATTCCGTGACAAAAGTAATGCAAAAAAAGAATAGACGGATAAAAAAAAGATATAATTTAAAATTGTTTTAATTCTTGAGATAAAACATAACAATGTTATGTTAATGCGGTTTTGAGGTTATGAATCGTTAGAGTGATCGCTTTTCATTTCAAGTAATTATATTTGTACAGATCTTACTATTATGAAAAAATACATTTTCCTCTCCGTTCTGTTATTTTTCTATTGCGGGACTTCGTTTCTCAGCGGTCAGGATCCTGATCTGCATACCGCCGTCAGGATCAGATTAAGAGAACATGTGGGGTTGTTGGCTTCGGATTCTCTGGGTGGAAGGCTCATAGGGACGGAAGGAAATCTGATAGCAGGAGAATATATTGCAAGCTGCTTTGCAGACATAGGTCTGGAAGAGTTCGACGGGACCAGCTACTTTCATTATTTTGACGTGCTCATACCTTCTGCAGTTCCGGATATACCGCTGACCGCAATAGAAGGATGTAATATTATAGGCGTTCTGCCGGGTACGCATTCTGTCTTGAAAGAAGAATATGTGATTATTGGGGCACATTACGATCACCTGGGGACGGTTACCGGGAAGTCCGGTTTATCCGATACCATATACAACGGGGCAGATGACAATGCCTCCGGAGTAGCCGTTTTAATAGAAATGGCAAGGCAGATAAAAGAACGGGGCGGTCTGCCCCGTACCATTGTTTTTGTGGCCTTTGACGGGGAAGAACAGGGATTGTTCGGATCGGAGCATTTTCTCAAAGATTCATTATATCCGCAGGAAAAGATCAAGGTAATGGTAAGCCTGGATATGGTGGGTTATTACAGAAGTTCCGGAGTGTTGAAAATCATAGGGACTGCCACTTTGAATAACGTTCGCGAATGGCTCCCAAAATCGGGCACACTTAATGTAAAGTGCATATCTTATGAAAATTCCTTCATGTCTGCAACGGATACCAGGCCTTTTGCCCGGATGCAGATCCCTACGCTTCATGTAACGACGGGAAGGCGTTCTCCTTATCATAAGACGAACGATCATGCAGATGGGATCGATTACGACGGACTCTCGGGTGTGACCCTCTATGCCGGCAAATTGATCTCTGCCCTGGGTAGCCGGACCTCTCTATCCGGGTCAGGTGATTTTTCCGTAGTCCATTATGTCCCCAACTATGCATTCCACTGGGGCCCTTCTGTTTCTACCGGTACCAATCGTTTTATACACACCAAAGGTGCATTGCAGGGTAAGGCGGCTTTTTATGCCGCAATGGGGGTAAATGCCAGGTTCCTGTGGAAAGGTTTTATGGAACTCAGTCCCGCTCTTTACCTGGAATACCTGGGCGCCCGCCACTCGGAAGCTGCCGGTGTCCCATTCATAGATAGAATACGTACGATTGCCCTGGGAGTCCCGTTGAGTTTCCGTATATATTTTCCGGAGTTCAACAGGATGCCCGTCGGTTTTTTTGTCACGGCTACTACCTATTACAGATATTACCTGGCAGGCCGGACGGGTGATCCGGATAGACCTTTTCATGACATTTACAGGCGTCACGAGTGGGGATTGGGTGCCGGCCTTGGATTACGCGCATCTGTCTTTCAGCTTGAATACGGGATCAAATGGAGTATGACGGGTCTGTTCAGGCCCGGAGTGGTTCAGGGATACAATGTGAAAAACAGGACGCAAACGATTACATTTTCATATTTTTTCTGACACAAAGTCTTCCCCGCAGGTCAGTATGAAAGAGGGTTGGCAGTTGCGCCTTTGGTGGTGATAATGATCACCCCGTTAGATCCGCGTATACCGTACAATCCGCCGTTCTTTTGCACTTGTATGGACTGGATGCTGTGTACGTCCAGGAAACTGTTAACCAATGCAAAAGAATCGTAAGCCATACCGTCAACCACTATCAGGGGTTCTGTGTTGCCGGTTAAGGTGTTGATACCGCGTATATTGGCTGTCATTCCGTTTGGTCCGGTAGTTATACGCAGACCGGGTATTTGTCCGGTAAGTAGTTCGGCCAGATCCCTTGCAGAACGCGTTTTAAGTAATTCCGGCACATTGTCTATGGTGTTTGACGGATTCGTTCTGAGATTGTCCGGTTTTTTCCTATCCTGTACGCGGTACCGTGTCTTGGACCTTACCTTGATCAATAGTGAATCCAGGCCGGCACAGGGAATATGTGTCTCTCCGATGTTGGGAAGAAAAACAATGAGTGAATCGATATCGCTTATACTTTCCAGTGCCACCAGACCTTTCTTGTCGGTAAGGACGGTTTCGCTTCCGCTTGTGGTGGAAACGACAAGATTGGGCAGGGGCCTGCCTCTTTTATCCACGATCTTAACACTAAAAGAGCGCAATGTGTCCTGTTGTATTTCAGTATTTTGCCATTGTGATGACAAAGGTAGGGCCATGCAGGCCAAGACCAGGTTTATTAACAATGCTTTCATAATCTCAAATGTAATAAAAATTATACCTTTGCAGGTATTAGTGTTGCATTTGTATTCATATCATATAAAAAAGCATGATCCCTTCTACTTTAAGAGATATATATACAACGAGTATAGATAATTATGCATGCAGAGACGCTTTTTCCTTATTCAAGGTAGAAACTGTTACTTATGCGGAATTTGCCCGGCGGGTTGAAACTGTGAGAGAGATATTACTCAGGGCCGGATTAAAAAAAGGTGATAAAGTCGCTTTATTGAGCAGCAGTATGCCCAATTGGAATGTCTGTTATTTCGCAACAGTGATCTCTGGTATGGTGATCGTACCCATTTTACCTGATTTTTCACCGGAAGCCATAGCTTCCATAATAGAACATTCGGAATCGAAAGCCTTGTTCGTATCGGACAAGTTGTTCACCAGGGTGCCCAAGGAGGTTAAAGAAAAAATGGGCGTCATCATCAGGGCCGTGAACCTGGTCGTTATAGGGGGAAATACCGCCGGATCAGTTGAGGGAGTATTGGAAATCCCGGTTCCTGAAAACGGAGATTTGGCAGCCATCATTTATACTTCGGGGACGACGTCTTCCCCAAAAGGTGTCATGCTTTCACACCGTGCACTTTGTAATCAATTACATATTTATAGCAAAGTGACACCAGTTATGCCGGAAGATATTTTCTTGTCCATATTGCCTCTTTCCCATACTTACGAATGTTCTATGGGGATGTTATATCCTTTTATGTCAGGGGCTTTAGTGGTCTATCTTGGAGTGCCTCCCACACCGGCAAGCATGCTGCCGGCGTTGAAAGAAGTTCGGCCCAATTTCATGCTTACCGTTCCGCTGATCATGGAAAAGATATATACCCGGCAGGTTTTTGCCCGTTTTACCGGGAATAAGATCATGAAAACCCTCTACAAGGTGCGTTTCATTCGATGCATTTTGCACAGGATTGCCGGAAAACGTCTCTATATCACTTTTGGCGGCAGGCTGCGTTTCTTTGGTATTGGAGGATCAAAGATCAACAGGGTAACCGAAAGATTTTTACGGGAAGCCCGTTTCCCGTATTCCATTGGTTATGGACTTACGGAAACGGCACCTCTGATAGCAGGGGCGGTACATCCTGATACCTTCCTGGAATCTACGGGAAGGGCAATGGATGGCATACAGATCCGCATTGCAGACAAAAATCCTAAGACCGGGATTGGGGAGATACAAGTTAAAACTCCCTGCATTATGGAAGGATATTTTAAAAATCCGGAAGCTGACAGTGAGGCGTTTACCGGGGACGGTTGGTTTCGTACAAGAGACCTGGGAGAAATGGACAAGTCGGGGCGCTTGTTCATCAGAGGTCGTTTGGGCAATATGATAGTCGGTTCTTCAGGGGAGAATATTTATCCGGAAGAGATAGAAAGCATCCTGAATCAGCATGAGCTTGTCAATGAATCGCTTGTTGTACAGAGGGACGGGAAACTGGTCGCTCTCGTTCACTTGCAGGATTTGAAGCAGGAATTACGCGATCATATTTCCGAAGTATACTCGGATATTATGAACTATGTCAACAGCAAGGTGAGTAAGATGTCCCGTATTGCAGGTATCCAGGAACAGTTGAACGGTTTTGAAAAGACTCCGACCCTCAAGATCAAGAGATTCCTCTATACAGAGTTATTGAACCGGAAGGAAAAAATATCTACTTCCTGATATCAGGGAGCAAAGGAAATATGTACCTGGAATATGCTTTTATCCTCCTTTATTCCCTCCACATAACGGTCCAGGGTGCCGGTCTGAGCAACTGAAATATCCAGGGTATCTGAAAGTCTGGCTTCGGCATTGAAGTTTATTTGGAATCTTTTTACACGGTGGGAGGTCACCAGGTCCGTTTCCAGGCAGTCCATAGCCCATTCTATATATTTGGCGTTGTTGGCATGCAGGTTGAAGTCTATATCTGCATACCGGACCGTCTTTCGTTCCACATGCCGGAGCATCCCCGTACCGGGTATGGGAATTTTGCCGCACGGGGTCTCCAGGGCATGACGGGTGGTTTTGCTCCGTAGTGATGCATCGTCAAAAAGATTTTGGGGACGTTGGATCCGGCGGGTATTTGTGTTTATAATAAGCCAGGAGCTCGTTGCTTTTACCAGATCTTCATTCTCAGCTTCATTTCGGATCAGAAAGTCCCTGAGTGAGAAGATACCGTCTTCCCCTTTGTGCCAGGTTTCCATAACGATCTTTTCCCTCCAGAGGGGAGGTCGCAGGTACAGGACATCCATCCGGGACAATACCCAGATAGTCTGTTTTTCGATCAGCTGGTCGTATCCGAATCCAAGTTCAAGGGCGTCCCGGTTGGCCATTTCCTGGGCCAGGTTCATAAATGCAAACGGTTTCAGGTTCTTTGCCGCATCGGTTTCATAACAAGTTATCGTCCTCTTTTCTTTCATCATATGCAAATATATAGCTCAATTTGTTTATTCTGAAAACTTGATTCGCTTGTCTTGATACTTGAAGATATTGTTTAGTAGATCTTATGGGATAATCATTCTACCCGGTAATAACCGGTTTGGACGGTTGTCATAACTATTTTTGAAGATTTCTCTATCCTGTCTTGAAAGAAATCGGATCTCTGTCCGGGAGTAAATGGACGTCCATTTTCCTCCAATTAGACTTTTGTACGGGCAAAATATACCTTCATAACGTTCCCGTATCGGCTTTATTTCATTGTTTCCATTGGGGATCGCCCGATTCGTATCGTGAAATTTTGCGGATCCTGTTTAAATGTCTGCCTTCCAGGAATTTTGCATCCAACCATTCTTTTACGATGATCCGGGCATATTCCGGGGCTACAATTCTCGAACCGAGCGCCAATATGTTTGCATCGTTGTGTTCTCGCGCAAGCTTGGCAGAGAAGGGATCATTACAAACTGCGGCACGAATGCCTTTTACCTTATTGGCACTAATTGAGATACCGATCCCGGTACCGCACATGATGATGCCTCTGTCACAATCACCGCGTGCAACGGCTTCTCCCACAGCAATGCCAAAATCGGGGTAATCCACACTATCGGGACCCGATGTCCCCAGATCCCTGACACGGTACCCCAGTTCGGTCAGGAAATCCTTGATATTCTCTTTTAACAGGAAAGCAGCGTGATCGCATCCAAGTGCAATTTCGTCCATAATGATTTGTTTAACTTACAAAACTATAATAAAAATTCGTAATTTAGCCGCATTATGAAAACTTACCGTATAGAAGCATTTATCATAGCTGTAGCTTTGGTAATTATGGGATTATTGCTAAAAAAGGGTCTTGACGGTTTTTCCGGAAGGGAACGGACCGTCAACGTTAAAGGTTTGTCCGAAATGGAGGTGTCTGCTGACAAGGTGACCTGGCCGCTTGTTTATAAGGAAATAGGGAACAACCTTCAGGACCTCTATGTCAGGATCAGCAAAAACAACGATGCATTGGTCAAATTCCTTACATCCAACGGGATAGAGGAGGAGGAGATCAGCGTAAACGCTCCCGAGATAATTGATATGAGTGCGGAACGCTACAATACTACTCCGTCTCCGTACCGCTATAATGTCACGTCGGTCGTTACCGTCAGTTCATCAAAAGTTGATCTGGTAAGGAAGCTGATAAGTGATCAGGGGGAATTGCTCAGACAAGGCATTGCGATCATTGGGGGAGAATACCGTTACAACACGGTTTATTACTTTACGGGACTTAACGATATCAAACCCCGGATGATTGAGGAAGCCACCCGCAATGCCCGTATGGCTGCCGAAAAATTTGCCCAGGATTCTGACAGCAAATTGGGAAAGATCAAAAATGCCTACCAAGGGCAGTTTACAATAACGGACAGGGACGAGAATACTCCCTATATTAAGAACATACGTGTGGTTACCACCGTGAATTATTATCTTAAAGATTAATTATGAGCCAAAGAAAAAGTGTACAAACGCCTCTTGCCCCACCTGCGATAGGGCCCTATTCACAAGCCGTTGTTGCCGGAGGATTCCTTTATATCTCAGGTCAGCTGGGAATAGATCCGGCGACCGGTTCGCTGGCGGAATCTTCTAAAGAGGAACAAATTGAACGGATCTTTATCAATGCAGGCCATATATTGGAAGCAGCCGGATGTCATTTTGGCGATGTGGTCAAATGTACCGGGTTTTTGACCGACATGGCTGATTTTCCTCTTTTCAACTCCATTTATGCCAGGTACTTTGAATCACCGTTCCCTGCAAGGTCCGTATTTGAAGTATCGGCACTTCCGAAAAAAGGAGCTATAGCCGAATTGGAAATAATTGCCAAAATGACTGATAATCTGTCATTTTGACCGTTTTTGCGGGTGTTTTTCTACCAGGTATATCTTTTGTATGATTAACGGTTAGAACTATTAAAAAGATGTTTAACAATTAATCATATTTAGGAGGATATAGCATATGTTACCTACAATTAGAAGAGCACAAAACTGGTGGCCCTCGTTATTCAATGAATTTTTTGACCATGAAGGATTCGGAAGATTGGTCGGAACGACATCTCCCGCCATTAACGTGGTCGAGAATGAAAAGGATTACAAAGTAGAAGTTGCCGCTCCCGGAATGACTAAGGAGGATTTTTGCATCCGCCTGGACCAGGAAAACCGGCTGATCATTTGTCTGGAAAAGAAATCGGAAAACTCCGGGAAGGAAAAAGACAAAAACGGTAAATACCTCAGACGTGAATTTTCCTATTCACATTATGAGCAGGCATTTTTACTGCCGGACGATATCCTGAAGGATAAAATAGAGGCTTCAATGGAAAACGGCGTACTCAATATCACGATACCCAAGGACTTGGAGTCTCCTGCGGTCCCAAAGGAGTATACGATTGAAATTAAATAAGATAAGGGTGTAACGCACCCTTATTTTTTTATCAGCAGGTACAGGAGCATGGCCACATAGTATTCTATCCCGTCGTTGAAATGATCTTCATCCCCTTTGACAAGGGTCACATTCCCGCCGTTGGCCAGGAATGTTTTGTACATTCGTTCGGCGATTTCGTAGGGGGCCATATCGTCGTTTACAGTGTGAACTATTGTCATAGGTGCTTTTGGTGCCCATTTCCCTATGACCGAATGGAGTCGCAGACATGAATCTGCACGTATCAGGGAACGGTTTTTATGGGTTGTGAAAACATCGGGATGCATATAGGCGGTCATATCGGCCGGAATGAATTGTCTCATTTCATGTGAAAGATATTTTCGCGACAACCAGTCATCCATGTTTGAAAGCAAAGGGTTGATGAAAACTTCACGATAATCTAAATCCAGGTCGTACCAGTAGTCCATCGAGACATACAAATAGGGAATGAACGGGAAGGCACAGCGACGTCTTAGTGTCAGGATATCCGTAGCCATACCCAGGTCGTAAACACCTCCTCCCGGATACGATGCTTCTACTATGATGCCTTCCGTATCATACTCTTCAATATGCCGGTGAAGTGCGACAACACCCATTCCGCCCATGGAATAGCCTCCTATAGTCACTTTTCTCGGAAAAGGAATACCGGTCAAATGAAAATATTCAGCCACAGCCAGGTGCAGATCGTATGCCACCTGTCCCGTATTGTCTGCAAAAAGGAAGGGATATTCAGCATAGGAGCTGATCCCGTATCCTATCATATCGGGAATGATTACCGTATAGCCGAAGAAACTCAGAAGCCCTTCAAACGTGAGCATCATCTGTGTAGCTGTAGTGGTCTTGTCAATTTTTGCGGAAGGAAAGAAAAACAAAATACCTTTTGACCGCTTCCCGGCAGGTCTCATAACCAGGCCCGAGGCCAGAATCTCTTTTCCCAGCGGATCTGTTGTCATATAAGAGACGGACGTACTGAGAACAGTCCTTGTCGTATCCAACAGGCTCACCAGTCGCAAGAGTTTGTCATAGTCTTTGACAATTCCTGTAGAGTAGAGACTTAGCAGGGAACGTTCCAGATCGCCGAACGAGAAAGTGCCTTCATTGAGCACCTCTCTGAAACGAACAGGCTCCCTCACGGGCATATCCATGTTTCTTTCACAGGCGTTGATTGACACCATCAGAAAAAGGCATGTAATCCAAACAACTTTTCTATTCATAATGGGTAAATATAATTTATTTTTCCATTCATGGAACAGTTGTGTATGATGTGATCAATCCCAAAGGGGAGGAAGCAGGCAACCGGGCCACAAAGACAGCCTTTCCTGTCCGGTTCAGTCATAGCCTTTGATGCGGCTATGGCACTCTTGCGGGAACGGGGCATAAAAACCTGATCCGTAGGTGTTGATTTTTTCTAAAGCAGTTTCTGAAACAGTTCAGGGAGCTTCACGGGAGTAACTTTCAATTGTCTAAGTTTGTCAGCCCCTTCAGTCGTAAGTTCAAAATGCATCTTCCTGCGGTCCTTTTCACACAGGGACCGGCTGATCCATTTTCTGGATTCTGCCGATCGCAATACTTTTGAAGTATGTGAGGCTGTAAATCCCGTCATCTCTGCTATCTCGGAAGCTGAAAGATGTCTCTTTCCTTTTGTGTGTTCTCCCAGCAGGCAGAGCAGCATGGCTTCGTTCAGAGAGATCGAATGAATTTTGATCAGGCTATTTTCGAATTCGTTAAAAGTCTTAAGGACATCTTTCATCAAACATATTGAATCTTTCATTTTCCGATCATATAAACAAGTTAACGTTTGCCTGTACGGCACGGTTCATATAGGAAGCTACGCCTCCGATCGTTACGTTGTCGAGCAATTCTTCCTTTTTTACACCCATTACGTCCATGGACATCTGACATGCAATGAACTCCACACCGTTCTCTATGGCTTGTTGCCGCAGGTCCTCCAATGAATCTATTCCGCGGATCTTCATGATGTGACGCATCATTCGACGACCCATGCCGAACATGTTCATCTTGGATAATTTAAGAGTACCGCTATGCGAAGGTAACATCATTCCGAACATTTTCCCGAAAATATCCTTTGAAACTACCGGTTTCTTGACTTTCTTGATGACATTGAGTCCCCAGAAAGTGAAAAATATGCTGACCTTTTCACCGGTAGCGGCAGCTCCGTTGGCCAGTACAAAAGTCGCCAGGGCTTTATCCAGGTCATCACTGAACATAATGAATGTCTTGCCTTTACTTTCGGCAGGGGAGGGAACTGCCTGCACACCTGAATCTTTCTTTTTTTCCACGACGGCATGGAAAATCCCTTTGCTGTCTGATTGTTCAATCAGTATATTACCGGTAGTTTGGCACCAGGCCTGCACATCTGTGGCAAAGCCGGGGTCTGTCGCCTTAATTTCAAGTCGCTGGCCGGGTTCCAATGAATCTATTCCCGTCTTTATTTTCATGATCGGTCCCGGACATTGCAGTCCGGTGGCATCTATCTTTATGGTATTGACCTCCATCGTGGCCGGACTTGATTTTGATCCGGGTGTATTTTTTAAAAGCGGATCGCCGGAATCGCTGTAAAGTGCCGAAAAAGCCGGTTTAATGGGAATAGATCCCTTTTCCGATTCTACGGCGGCTTCATATGTCTTGTACCCGCCGCTGAGATTATGAACGTCTTTGAACCCGTTTTGAATCAGGATATTTGATGCCAGGTATCCCCGGAGTCCTACCGCACAGAAAACATATATGGGCCTATCGTGCGGTATTTCATCCAGTCTGTTCCTGAGTTCATCCACGGGAATATTTATTGCACCGGGGATTGTACCCAGTGCGTTTTCCTGAACGGTTCGTACATCAAGCTTAAAAGCTTCTCCTTCAGCCGTTTCCTGCATTTTTCTCCAATACAGGGGTTTCATCTTACCGCTTAAAATATTAGAGGCTACATATCCTGCAATGGCCACGGGGTCTTTTGCCGAAGAAAAAGGAGGGGCGTAAGCATGTTCCAGGGTGATCAGGTCATATACGGTGCCTTTTTGTTTAACTACCTGAGCTATCAGGTCAATTCGTTTGTCTACGCCTTCGTATCCGACGATCTGACCTCCGTAAAGGCGTCCCGTGTCGGGATCGAAGGTGGTCTTGATGCTCATCTGGAGCGCATTGGGATAATATCCGGCGTGTGAATTGGAATGGGTGGTCGTTGTCAGGTAGGGAATATTGAGTTGTTTGAGTCTTTTACCCGGAAGTCCGGTCGATGCGACTGTCAGGTCAAAGACTTTGGCGATGGATGTCCCTATGGAACCTTCGTATTTGATCTTGTTGCCGAATACCATGTTATCGGCGACGATCCTGGCCTGCCTGTTGGCCGGTCCTGCCAGGTAATTGAGCCAGGGTTCCCCGGTAATGGGGTGTGGGAATTCAATGGCATCCCCGACGGCATATATATCATCATCGGAGGTTTGGAGGTATTCATTGACCTTTATTCCGCCCGTACGGCCCAGTTCGATCCCTGCATTTTTAGCCAGGGTGGTCTCGGGCCTAACGCCTATGGAAAGGATGACCAGGTCTGCTTCCAGGATGTTTCCATTGTCCAGTTCCACGCGGATGGCCGGATCCGGTCCTTTTGCCGACACGAAGCCTTTAACGGCAGTCTTCAGGTGCAGTTGTACGTTCTTCTGGTATAAATGTTGATGGACCAGACTTGCCATTGAAAAATCGATGGGAGTCATAACCTGGTCGGCCATTTCCACTATAGTTACCTGCGCACCTGCAGCGTGGAGGTTCTCGGCCATTTCAAGACCGATGAAACCGGCACCTACCACTATTGCCCTGCGAATGGGATGTGATCTGATGTACTCTTTGATTTTGTCCGTGTCGTCCACATTCCGCATAGTAAAGATCCCTTCCGAATCTATCCCGGGCAGGGGAGGTCTTATGGGGTTTGCACCCGGTGAGAGCAATAGTTTGTCGTAACTTTCCTTGTATTCCTTACCTTCCGGGTCCCGTACGGTGATCTGATGTTTTTCTGGATCTATAGCTATTACCTCTGAATTGATCCGGACGTCCATATTGAACCTGGTCCCAAAACTTTCCGGCGTCTGAACAAATAGTTTTGCCCTGTCTTTGATGACGTCTCCGATATAGTAAGGCAGACCGCAGTTTGCATAGGAAATATACCTTCCTTTTTCAAACATGACGATTTGAGCCTTTTCATCGTTTCTTCTGATTCTGGCTGCAGTGGTGGCCCCTCCGGCCACACCGCCAATAATAACATGTTTCACGGGATTTTGTATTTTTATAATTATAAATAAGTTTGCTGTGTTAATATTTGACAAAGATAAATATTTCCATTGGAAAATAAAAAGATCTTGTGAAGTTTTTATTTCAACACTTCTTGACTGCCGTCAAGGAACTTCAACGGAAAATCCCTTCCTGTTATTAATTTCACGGGATTGTACTATATTTGATACGGTATGAACAAATTGGCCAGGTATATTATCGGAATTGCCGTGTTGGGGATCATTGTGTTCCTTATATGGTATTTCCGGACCATTATATCATATATCCTGATCGCGGCCCTGCTTTCGTTGATAGGCAGACCGCTGGTCAGGGGCCTGTCCCGGCTAAAAATTAAAAAGTGGCAGATCCCCAAGACTATTTCTGCCATCCTGGTCATGTCGTTTATGTTCGCGGTAGTGGTACTGATCTTCTACTTCATGACCCCGCTGGTGACCGGGATCACTTCCCGTATAGATTCCCTGAAATTCGAAGACGTGACGGCCATGTTGTCGGGTCCCCTGGAACAGTTCAATTCCTTGATACATAAATATTTTCCTTCACTGGATCCGTCCCAGACCATAGAATCGCTGATATGGACGGAGATAGATAAGATCTTACATCCGGAATTCATCAGGAAAATGTTCGGGTCCGTAGCTTCTTTCCTGGTCAATTTCGGGGTTGGGTTGTTCTCTGTTGTTTTCATTACTTTTTTCTTCCTCAGGGAAGAGAACTTGTTCTTGAATATGATACTGGCCGTAGTACCGGAAAAGTATGAGGAGAAACTGTTACACGCCGTCAAATCGGTCAACGAACTTCTGTTCCGCTATTTTGTAGGTATTCTTATACAGGCTATCATTATGACCATATTGATCTCGACAGGTCTTCATTTCATAGCCCGCATAGAATATCAGTTGGCTCTCGTACTGGGTCTTATGTTCGGGATATTGAACATCGTTCCCTATGTAGGACCTCTACTGGCAGGTACACTGGGCACCCTGTTGGGTATCGTCACCTCTTATGCCACGTCGGGTTATTCCAGCCTGTTGCTATTTATCATAGCTATGGTTGCCATCTATGTGGGGATCAATATGCTAGACACTTATTTATTCCAACCTCTTATATACTCGAGCAGTATAAAAGCCCATCCTTTGGAAATATTCCTGGTCATATTGATATCGGGATTCCTGGGGGGAGCCGTCGGGATGCTCGTAGCAATACCGGCTTACACTGTAATTCGTGTTTTCGCCAGTGAATTTCTGTCCAGATTTAAAGTAGTACAGCGATTGACGGCAAAACCTTCTGATCATGGATTTTGAACCATTACAGATACTCATTGCTTTTGCCCTGACACTTTTTGCCGGTCTTGCAACCGGTATAGGTTCTCTGGTGGCTTTTCTGACTAAAAGGACCAATACCCGCTTTCTTTCGCTGACTCTTGGTTTTTCGGCAGGCGTGATGATCTATATTTCATTTATGGAATTGATTCCCGAAGCCAGGGAAATATTGAGTGAATTATACCTTGTACTTTCCTTTTTCGGAGGAATAGCATTCATTGCCGTAATAGATTTTCTGATACCTAAAGAAGAAAACCCCCATGAATTGCACATTTCCGAAGATATGGACAACAGCAGGGGGTTGAAACGGATGGGTATCATGCTGGCCCTGAGCATTGGCATACACAATTTCCCGGAAGGAATTGCCACTTTCATGGCAGGACTGAAAAGCCCGGATGTAGGGATTCCCATTGCCCTGGCCGTTGCCATGCATAACATCCCTGAAGGCATAGCTGTATCGGTGCCTATATACCATGCAACGGGAAGTCGTAAAAAAGCTTTTTGGTATTCTTTTCTTTCGGGCCTTGCCGAACCCTTGGGAGCGTTGGTGGCGCTACTTGTCTTGTATCCGTTTTGGAACCCTGTGATCGAAGGATTGGTTATGTCGGCCGTATCGGGTATTATGGTATTCATATCCATAGATGAATTGCTGCCGGGAGCGGAACGTTTTGGAAGGCATCATTTGTCAATTCTCGGGTTTATAGCGGGGATGGCCGTAATGGCAATGAGTTTGCTGCTAATCTGATTTTATACTTACTTTTGTGCCCGCATGAAAGGAGAAACCATTGCTATAGGAGTGGCTGTTCTTTGGTCATCGAACGCCCTTTTTTTTGAGTATGCCAGTAAAAGGATCGGATCCGTCAATCTGAATCTGATTCGTCTTGTATTGGCATTTATATTCGTCGGTTTAACGCAATGGATTATCAGTGGCAGTTTCCTGCCCCTTAATGCTGACCGGAGCACCTGGGGATGGATGTCTTTATCCGGATTCGTGGGGTTTGTACTGGGTGACTATTTTTTGTTTGCCTCTTATACCATGATCATGGCCAGGTATTCACAATTGATGATGACACTGGCACCTCTTTTTGCAGCGTCTTTCGGGTTCATACTTCTGGGTGAAAGAATGTCATGGCTTTCGTTGCTCGGAATGTGCCTGACATTGACGGGGATTTCCATATCCATATTAAAAAAGCAGGACGGATTGAGTCATAACAAGGTGCGTATGGGACTTCCGGTCAAAGGAGTATTGTTTGCATTGTTGGGAGCATTGGGCCAGGGTGTGGGGATCGTACTCAGTAAACAGGGGATGATCGCCTACGAACGAGTATATACTCCCGACAACCCGCTTTACATTCCTTTGGCTGCAACCCAGATCCGTGCCATAACAGGCGTTGTCTCCTTTGCAGCTATCATTTTGATCAAAGGTGGTGTCGGGGACTTTATCCAGGCTCTGAAAAATAGAAAAGCGTTCGGCAGTGCATTTGCCGGTTCTGTGCTGGGTCCTTACCTGGGCGTAACCTTATCCCTGATGGCTGTTCAGCATGCTAATACGGCCGTCGCTTCTACTATAATGGCCACGGTCCCTATTCTGATCCTTGTCCCCGAATTCTTTATCCTTAAACGCAAAGTGACTTGGCAACAGGTGGCGGGAGCGGTATTGAGCGTAGGGGGAGTGACATTGTTCTTTATCTGATAATCAGGCAAGTAAATATTGTTGCAACGTAGCACCGACTTTGCAATTGCATAATCCGCATCATTGCAATATAACGAAGACGGTACCTGCGAAGTAAGTGGTAACCGCGAACCCTTTCTGCTCGGTTGAAAGTACGGTCGAAATTACGACTATCCGGAGTAAAAGAAGGGTAGGGCTCTATTTAATTAAGGGGTACTTCTTGCTTAATTTAAACATGAGAAATTGGTTAATATTGTCACTCGAATCTTTTCCTAAACGCACGATAATTATTTTTCTTTCAGGGTCGACGTACAATATTTGATTCATTATTCCCAGGGTATGATACTGCGGATGGTATTGGGTTACTTCCCAATAATACTTCGCTGAATAATCTTTCTCTTTCTCCTTCTTGTTTTTAATTTTCCATACTTTATAATCGGCAAGTTCCAGGCTATCGGCAAAGTTCCGTGCACTTAATGAATCCCGAAATTGCCTGAAATGCCCTAAAGAATCATAGAAAAAACTTCGGATGTTATACCAATTATACTGATAGCCTTTGTATTTATATCCAAAACGATCGGCTTCAATATTGGGTGTAGTACTTTTTTCAATCCAATTTTTTGATACTATTTGTTTCCCGTCCCAATTGCCATGGTTAAGATATAACCTGCCGATTTTTGCTAAATCAATAGCTGTGGCACTTAGACCGTGATATGATTTTGCGGAACGGTGTTTTTTATCATCCAGACACATAGATGCATCATATTCCATACCCAGAGGTTTCCATACCTTTTCCTGGAGATAAGACGTATATGGTTGCTTGACCGCTCTTTCCAGGACTATTCCCAACAGGGCGGTAGTTGCGCTATTATAATCGCTTTCCGATCCCGGGTCACAAATAAACTTCAATTTGCTTAGTTGTTTAAACTGATTTCTTCCGTAAAACAGTCTTGCCATGTCTTTGAACGGATTGGAATAAGATTCATCAAAGTCAAACCCGGCCTGCATGTTTAATAAATGTTCAATGGTAAGTTTCTGAAAACTCGGGTCGGCATTTTTAAGTTCCGGAATATAATCGGTAACAACATCATGAATACTCCCGATATGACCTTCGTCAACGGCAATGCCGACAAGTAGAGATGTTACGGATTTTGTGGTTGAAAAGAAAGTGGAGATATTACCTGGACCATATCCATTATAGTACTTCTCGAACCGGATCGTATCATTTTGTATAATAATAAATGATGTAGTAGTTGACGTTTTTAAGTAATCATCCAGAGTAACAAGTGTTGTGTCGCCGGCTTTTATACGATATAATAGAATTGATTCCGTGATACTGTCGGTTTTGTACGGGAAACTAAAAACCGAATCCCCCCTGTTAATTGCTTCCTGTGGGAAAGCTGCATATTCATCAATATCGGGGGTCCAATATCTGATTATTCGATAGGGCATACAAGAATGTAAAGAACAGATTATGATTAAAAATATAACCTTGAAGAGTACTCTTTTCATTAGTTTTAAAAATGAATCAAAATGGATATGCACAAAATTAACGTATATATGCATTGAATCAATAATACTTTTTGATTTTTATTAAATTTGCGAATATGAACTTAGGTGTCCTGAACGAAATTCCACCGTTGTCCGACAAAGATTGTTTTCATGTAGTTGAACGTTATAAATCGGAATTTACATTTCCGCTGCATCAACACAGGGAATGTGAGATTAATTTCATTGAACACGGTAAGGGCTTAAAAAGGACCGTAGGGGACAGCATTGAATATACCGGGGATTATGATCTGATACTCATATCGGGAGATCGTCTGGAACATGTCTGGGAACAGGGAAATTGCAAATCGCCCGTGATCCGTGAAGTGACCATTCAATTCTCACCCGATCTGCTTCCCTATTGTCTGCTGGAAAAGAACCAGTTCAATTCAATCCGCAAGATGCTGATTAAGGCAGAGCACGGGCTTGTTTTTCCCATAGAAACCATTATGAAAGTTTACAATCTCATAAACACCATAGCCAAGGAAGAGAAAGGTTTTGAGCAATTCCTCCGGCTGTTGAGACTCCTTTATGAGCTTTCATTGTCGGAAAACAGCCGGAGCCTGGCCAGCAGTTCTTTTGCACATGCAGAAAGGAATACAGAAAGCCGCAGAGTAAGCAAGGTTAAGGACTATATAAATCAGAATTATACAAAAAAGCTGACACTGGATCTGCTTGCACAAATAGTAGGTATGTCGCCTGTGGCTTTCAGCCGTTTTTTCAAGTTGCGTACCGGAAAAACGCTATCCGAATACATTATAGACATTCGTTTGGGTTACGCTTCACGAATGCTTGTAGATTCCAACAAAACGATCTCTGAGATCTGTTTTGAATGCGGATTCAACAACCTTTCAAACTTTAACAGGATCTTCAAGAAAAAGAAGAATATGACCCCAAAATTTTTCAGAGCCCATTATTGGAAAAATAAATCAACAATTTAAACGATATTGCGGGCAGTATCAGTCCTGTAAAATGACTACCTGCGTATTTCCACCTTGCCACGATCCCCTTTATTAAGGATCCTTTCAACTTCCCTGACGTTCCACTCCGCCTTTCCGGTAATAAATTCGGGAACATTGTAAGAATATAGCGTCATGTCGTAAAACTCCCGTGGGTTGTTTTGGGGTAGAAGGAAAGGTTTGGTAATGCTCCCGTCTTTGCCAATACTTGCAAAGTATGGTCTTGTATAGAGCCCGTCCAGGCGACGGCTGCTGAAAACGAACCAGGTGCCTTCCGATGACCAACTGTGGTAACTTTCCACATCGTCGCTGTTTACCTCTTTCATTTCCCGCATCGAACCGTCTTGCAGATCATAGAGCCACAGGTCGGCTTCCTTGTGCCAAATGGAAAAATTGCCGTAGTCAGAGAGGGTGAACATGATGTATTTGCCGTCAGGAGAAGGTCTGGCGTAGGAGATGCTTTTTCCCATGGTTGCTGCATGAATCAATGTATCTACACGATCCCCAAACGTTCCTGTTTCCGGATCGAAAGACAGGGAGCAAAGGTTGTAACGTATCTGATCATACTCGTCAGGGATATTCTTGAATTGTGAAGAGCTGAAATATAAAGTATTGCCGTCCGGGGAAAAGGACGGGAAAGTTTCAAAGGCTTCCGTCTGCAGCAGGTCTGAAGTGAGGACCTGTTTGCTTTCGGGATGATATACTACTATATCGGAAGTCAGGTCAATGACTTCCACACGATGATCCCTGACGGCATGAAAGGCCTGGATGGTCTTATTTACCGAATAGACTATGTAATCTCCCGAAGGGTGCCAGTAAGGATATACGAAATTGCCTTGTGTCTCTTCTGTTTTGGTATGTAAGATTTCCATCTTGTCTCCTGTCTTTATAATGGTGCCTCCCAAGTCTCCCCGGATGTGGAGACTCATCTTTTCCGGCATGTTCTGGTTAAATGAATGACAATTTATACAGTTTCCCGGTATCAATGTGTTTTCCAGAAGCGGGGTTTGCTTGAAAGAGGTAAGGTCTCTTTGGTATATGCCCATTTTACTGAATACTTCGTATCCTGGAGCGATCAGCCTGTATACCAGGTAATCGTCAATCGGTACCGTACTTATATACAGTGAAAACGGTTTGTATTCGATCCATCCCCGATCGGGGTATTTGCCCCGGACGGTAACCGTTATATTTGTTCCGGCGTGCTTTTCAAGCATTTTTCTCCAAACGGACCTGCGGAAGGTAACCACGCTTTTTGTACGCACACGGATCGGTTCACTTTGCGTTCCTTCCAGAAGGACCTCTGTCTGCAGCGGATCATCTGTAAGTTGGAAATGCAATGGAGCTATGTTCAATGGAACGGTTACTTCACAATAGTCGGGAAATATAGAAGGGAGATCCTGTATTATTTGTATTTCGGTTTGACTCCCTGCACAACCGCTCAAAAGGATCAGGGTTGTGATCGCCTGTATGATGTATGTCTTTTTCATTATCTAAAATGTAAATAATACCAATAAGTGCCCGAATAATTCTTTTTAAGAACTTGTTCGGGATCGGACGAATTCAGATATAGATTTTGATAAGTAGCCAGGTTTCGCATGACTTCCTCGCTAACGGGGTAAGGTATGGTGCGGAAAGGATCTTCGTGGGTCAGGAACCGGATATACAGGAGGGCTTCCTGGTAACTTACCGGTAGCCTGGCATACCTGAGTTCCATACCCAGCGGAAAATACTTCTCAAAACGTTTTAAGTCTTTTGTCAAAAGGCAATAGGCCAGCAGGTATTCGTAGGCCATATAGTGAGTCAGGTCCTGTTGAAGCAATATTCCCAACATCATGTCTTTTTCCTGTTCCGAATCGAAAAAATCCGTTTTGGTCCTGTATCTTCTCAACGTTCCCCATTCAGGATGGGCGTTGATCCCTTCCTCATCTTCCAGGTAAGAGAGTACATAATCGGCCCATCTCTTGTAGAACAATGTCTTTTGTAATATGGTCAGGTATTTGCGGGCCACCGCATACTGTCCGTTGATCAGGTTTGTTTCGGAGAGCCTCTTAACGGAGCGTGCGCTTTTCCAATAATTGGGCAATGATTCCATGGCTTCAAAAGCAAAACGCTGGGCGGTATTGATGAAACCAAGGTGATAATAGATCTCTCCGGTGATCATGGGTAGGGTAAAGTCTCTTACAAAAGTGGGGATCAGTCCTTCCGGGCCGTTTTGATAGTAATGGAACATGTAGTCTGACATCATGCCGCTTTTACACAGGGATAAGTTCAGGCAGGCTACCGAAAGGGGAGAAGACGGCGTTTTCCGGTCGGCCCGGGCAATGGCTTTGTCCCACTGTTGCATTCTTACAAAATAGTCGAATGCCATGATGTCCTCTTTGTTTTTTTCCGTATTGACAGCTATCAGATATCCGCCGGCAGCCAGAATCACCACGGACAACAGTAGGCTAACCAGGGCATTGTTTCCCGGTTTTTTGAACCGTTCCGGAAGTATAAGACGTGAAAGGGGAATGATCAGGCACATCAGCCAAATGACCCAAACTCCTGCGGGATACAGGACAGGGAACCGGAAAAAATCGGTCCCGTAAACCAGGCGTAAAAAGGGATATTGAGGAAGAACAATCCCGGTCAGCAGAAGGATTCCTGTCAGCAGTGTCAGAAACCCTGCCGTTGTAATAATACGGCCTTGTAAGGATCTGTCCCGCGTCCATTCCATAACCAGGCATCCCAGGGTGAAAAAGATCGCCGATCCGCCGGCAATCCAATACAACAAGGGGATCATCGCCAGAACATACACCCTTCGTGCATTCGTCTTTTTAATAAAGAAGTAGATCCTCCAGGCTCCCAACGCCATCAGTACCGAAACAATCCCTCCGGTCATGAAATTCTCATTGCATAGAAGTATCCAGTAAAACAACGGAGGAATGAAAGAAAGGGGGAACCAGATACTTGATGGGCGAATGCTATTGCCTACGGATTGTACGAGCCATTGAAGCATCATGAATAAGACAGCCAGGAGTGCTGCTCCCGCCCATGAAAAAAGGAAGAATTGCGTGATAAAGGCTCCCAGGTAATCGGCAACACCTCCGGGTTTTACAGCCAATTCGAGGAAATAATCTCCGGTGTTCAGGAAAAGCTGGAATTGCTCGTGGTAATGCAAATGATGCGGATATACGAGTCCAAAGAACAGGAATACGGCCAATCCTAACAGGAAGGGCAGTATTTTTTGTGTACAATCAGATACCTTGTTCATGTCAATGCCTTATTTGTTACTGACCTTTTCGGCAGGCACCTTGTTATAGATGCGTTCTATGTCCGCTGCGCCAAAAGGTAATTTTCCCCTTGACAGTTCGGGGATGTTGTATGATTTAAGTGTATTGTGGTACGTTTCCGGGTCTTTCTGGGGTAGCACGAACGGTTTATGTGCATTGCCCTCCCGGTCCACATAGCAAAAATAGGGTTTCCCGTAAAGACCGTCATCGCGTTTGCTGGCAAAAACGAACCAACGACTGTTTGAAGACCAGCTGTGATAAGTGTCGGAATAGGGTGAATTAATCTCCTCCAGCAAGGAGGTCTTTCCACTCTCCAAATCCAGCAGCCACAAGTCCGTCTCTTGGTGCCATATGGGAAATGTTCCGTAGTCGGCCATGGTAAACAGCAGATACCGGCCGTCGGGAGATGTCTTGGGGTGGCATACCGACAACCCCAGGGAAGAAGCACGGAAGACCGTGTCGGCTTTGTTTCCCCAGGTCCCCGTGTCCGCATTGAAGGATATCTTCAGCAGGTCGTATCTCAGATGGAAGATACTGTCAGGAACCGTTATCCGTGGTGCATTGCAGTAATAAACGGCATCTCCTGTCGCCGAAAATACGGGAAATGTCCTGAATTCAACCGGAAAACTTTCGGGAAAGGGGATTACCTTGTTATAGTCCAGATCTACGATCACCAGGTCGGATTCCTGATCATAGACTTCCAGTCGTTCTCCTTTTTGAGTATGAAATCCGGGAAGTACCAGGTTCGTGGAATATACGGCATAACGTCCCGAAGGGTGAAAATTCCCATATACCGCAGGGGATATCATACCTTCGTCAAAGATGTTGATCTTGCGCAAAGTACCGTCCCTGTTCAGGACCGTACCGCCTTTCGGTCCCCGCAGGTGGAGGAACGACAGTGACGGGTCCTGATTCCCGTATATATGGCAATTCATGCAGCTGTTCCCTATCAGTCGGTTGTCTGCAACGATCCGTTCCCGGAATGTTCCCAGTTCCCTTTCGGCTATCTGGATAGTTTTCCAGACCTCATATCCCGGTTCGATCAGCCGGTAGCTCAGATAGGGATCTATGGTATCTGCCCTGACATGCCACAGGAAAGAGGAATACTGGTACCATTGTCCCTCAATCTTTGCCAGAACGGTGACCGATAGTTCCTGACCGGTAGAAGTCGCTTCGTTCAACAACTGGTGCCACTTACCCGCAGGTATGCGTATCTTATTGCGGCCTTTTAGACTTATATTCTTGTCGTTCAATGAAATATGAACTATTAATCCCTTTGCACCGGTTATCATAAAATTCAGGGGAGCTATGTTCACAGGGACGGTAACGTCGGCATAATCCGGATAAATGGGGGGTAAAGCATCTTTTTTGATGATTCCCGAAGGTTTGCTGCAGGCGACGATAACCGTTATCAGGAGGAACAGATGTATATTAAAATGATTCTTCATCTATCGGAATGTTGCAAAATGAAAATAAAACCAGAAAGTCTTGTCATATCGCTCCCGTAACGCGGCTGAAAAGCCTCCCGCTTCTTCATATGCTTTTGTGTAATCCATAAAGTCGTTGACAACATGTACAGGAATACCGTATCTGATGAGTGTTTCATTGTCAGCGCCTTCCTGAAAGAGCGATACGATCAGCGCCTGGGCATAGACGCCGGGGATCCTCTCGCCGGAAGGGTTATACCACTTGTCGTATGAATCCCTGAAGGAAGGAATGTCTTTGTTCAGGATATGGAAACATAACAGGTAATCGAGAGCTGTTTTGTTTGCAGGGTTGCTTTCCAGCAGGACTTCCAGGGAGGTGATATAGTCATCTGCCAAACGCACCGTATCCAGGGTAGGTATCTTCTCTCGGAGAGGTATATTTTCCTGTGTCAGCAGTTCCCTGGCCGCTGCAGCCCATTTTCGGTAGAACAGTGTTTTGTCCAGCAGGCCAAGGTATTTGCCGGCAGCAGGCACATCGCCTATGGCAATATGGATCTCTGCCAGCCTTTTGACCAGACGCGAACTCCTGTGATTTGGCGAAAAGATCGTTCCCAGCATGGCTGAATGTTGTGCCATATTCAGGTCTCCCAGTCGGAAAAATACCTCATTGCTGAAAGCGATGGTCAGGGGAGTGGATTGTTGGGATACGGGCAGGAAAAGGCCTGCCGGCCCTGGCTGATAAAAATGGAACAGCCATTCTCCCAGCAGATCCGTTTGCGAAAGAGCCAGATTGGTATAGTATGAGGCGATCCTGTTCCGCATTTCGTATTTCTGAGCCAGGAGCAATACTTTGGTCCAGTTTTCGCGTTGGCTTTCATAATCCAGCTCCAGGATCTTTTTCCACGTCATGTCCACATTTAAGGTCAGCGGTTCTTTGACCGGATAGGCGTATGCCTGGCCGGGCGGCAGGAGAAAGATTGTTCTCAGGAGCAGAGGAACACTCAGAGAACATACGGCCAGCAGGATCGTGTAATACCATCTTTTGATCTTGTGTGTGATCCCAAATAACAACCAGCCGGCGGTAAAGAGTATGATGGCGTGTCCTGCAAGGTAGTATAGAAGTATGGCAACCGGCAGGAAAAACCACCGGTAAAGGGTGTTGGACCGCAGTCGAAAAAAAACCGTCAGGACACCAAGAGCGAGCAACGTCGAAAAAGTACTGCTCAACGGGTAATGAAGTCCGCAATGAAATAAAAATTCTATACCGGCAGGTATCAAAGCGGCCAGGGAAGCGATCCCGGATCGCATGTCAAAAGCACGGAATAAAGCACGGAAAGATAACCATAGTGCCAGCAGCGATGCTGTTACGATCAGGGCGCCGCCCGCCGGATGAATGTAAAACTGGGTAAGCAGATCCCCTATGTAATGGGTAAGCCATGCCGGTTTGGCGAGGTATGACAGGAAATAGTCCTTAGAATGGAGAAAAAGGGTCATTTGTTCCTTTAGCAGGTTATGATATGGATAAAGCAGCAGAAAGAACAAAAAACATCCAACGGAAAGGATGCCGACTGCCCAAGTCGTTATTACTTTTTCTTTACGCATGATTTAGATCGAATTCCCTTAATTGCGGATCAGTCTGCTGTTATATCACGGACAAATCTGCCTACGGCAGTTCCCTTGTTCTTTTCAATGAATGTGCGGTTGTAATCCTTAAAATCGGACTGCACTTTTTCCCATTGCTCCATGATGTGAACGGAAGTTTCCTCATCCACTTGCGTTTGGTTCATTCGTCTGAGCAGGTCCATAGTCTGATCGGCTTCTGTTTTAAATTCTTTCCAAGCCTGGAGTGCTTCATTTTGCGGAGTGCCTCCTGCAGCGCTAACGGTATTCAGCCGTACCCATATGTTTCCGGGCTCAATCACAACAAGGAGTTCCTGTATATCCAGACGCAACAAGTGGCGCATCCGGATGATCTTTACTTGTGACGAATCTGCTTTCCCGGTAAAGACAAATGTCTGATCGCGTACCTGGACAGAATCAATGATCCGTGGCATCACTCCGTCCAGCGGGAGCAGAAATACATATTCTCCGTCATATTTTGCGTCGGGCAATGTCCCCTTGATCTGATATGTGCGGCTCTCCCGGCAGGAACCCAATAAAAGAGCCAGTATAGGGATCAGTGACAGAAATCGTTTCATAGTCCACAAATATAATTAAAAAAGGGGTTCACTCATTGGGATAAAAAGAAGGCAGCTCAACCGGGCTGCCTTCTTCCTAAGGATCATACTTAAATTACTGCTTCTTAAACATCCAGAACCAGGCTGTTCCCCATGAACCGACTCCCGGTTCGGGATAGGAGAGCACCATGTTGTTATCTGTGAGTTTAAGGATGTCGTAATTGTATACAGGGGCCTTGCCTTCGTTGGGAGATATTCCGCAGAGAACGGTAACGTTCTTTGTGTTCAGCTTCCCTTTGGCCCAAACGTTGCCGCCGTCATCGAGGGTAATCTTAGACATGTCGAATGTAAACGAACCCTGAACGCTTGTTCCGTCATTGTAGTTTTTGACCAAACGGGCACCGGCAATGGTAAAGGTCATGCTGGCTCCGGCTCCTTCAGTGGGAACCTGGCCGTTAATATCACGAAGTGACAGGACCCACCAGCAGGGGGCTGAACAGCCTTTATAACCGCCGTTACCCCATACACCCGGACCGGTAACATCGTCCCACACCCAAGATTTTTCTCCGGTAGGGCCGCAGAACAGTGCCCATTCGGGTTCTACGTCATACAATTCATCAACCTGTACGGTCAATGTCTTGGAGATTTTTGTACCGTCTGCGTTCAGTCCCATGAAAATGATGTCGTTGGGTCCTTTCATCATCACCTTGACCGACCCTTGGTCCCGACGAATAAGCCGACACCGTAGTCCCATGAAGAGAGGCAGGCGTTGCCGTCACTGTTCAGATCAATGTAGTTGGAATTTTTTCCGTCCCTGATCTGTGGTACCGCAGAGATATTGAGCTGGCTCTCCGTAATCCCGCCCTTGAGTTCCTGTCTGATCTCTACGGGCTGGCAAGCGGAAAACATTACAAAAACGGCTAAAATCGCTAGAATGATACTTTTTTTCATATTATAAATTTTTATCGTTTTCAAATTACTAGTTCCAGCTTCCGAACACCGCATCGGCACCCCAACCGGGATTTTGTTTCAATACACCGTCGGAAAGGTCAACTTCGGACGAAGGCAATGGCAAGAATCCGCGGGTTGCCTGGTAACGAGCTGAGTATCCGGCTCCCTGATCTTTCATAATGTTTTGTACACCACGGTTCCAGATAATCTGTCCCAATTGCCCGGTAAGTGCATTGATGGCAAAATTATCACCCCAGCGTCGCATATCACCCCAACGCAGACCTTCAAAGGCCAGTTCAAACCTGCGTTCGCGCTGCAGTGCTTCGAGTGAATAGGAAACTGCCGGCAGACCGGCACGAGCACGTACCTTATTAATACCGTCGGCAGTTTCGGTCAATTCCGAATGCATGAGCAGTACATCGGCAAAACGGACCAGGACCAGGTCGGTTTCGTGTGCCAGCTGGAAGTTGTCGGATTCTCCATCACCATAGAATTCGGTAGAAGAGGTAAAGCTGTTGTACAATGTTTTAATACTGCCGTCAGCATTATATTCCTTAGCTCCGGTAATGGCAATCACTTTCTTCTGCCAGAAGGTGGTTTCTTCCATCAAAGCGTCCGCTCCGTACACATAGTTGGGTCTGTCGGCGGCAGCTAAAATGGAAGCTTTGCGGCGTTTGTCAGCAGGTTCCTGTGTCTGCCACTCTTCCCACAGGCGGGGATTGACCGTTCCGGCACCCCATCCCTGTCCGAATGGGAATACGTTTTTGTATTGATCGGATGTACCGGCATTACGAATGGCAAAAAATAGGCAATATTGGTTCGAATAACCGATGGTAGTGCTCCAGTCTGCCAGGTGTGAACATTTGATGGCAAAAACAGTTTCAGGATTGGAACCGTCTTTGAACCAATACTCGCCCTTGTTTTTAAGATCTGCAACATAGTAGTAATCTTTTGCACTCAAAGAGTTGCTGTACGGCCACAATCTGCGGTAGTCGTTTACCAGGGTGTGGCCGCTGTTGTTGATACAATCTTCCAGGGCAGTGATCACTTCCGTTTTTGTAACGGTTCCGGTTATATTGAATTCTTCATCCATCAAGGGTAATTCCGTCTTTCCATAGAATCCCGTATAAAACAGGAATACACGTGCCAGCAGGGCCTGTGCAGCCCAGCGTGTGGCATGTCCTTCACCCGATACAATGGCGTTCCATTTGTCTTTGGGCATGATCTCGGCAGCCTTCTTAAGGTCGGCTGCAATGAATGCGTAGATCTCTTCCTGTGTAGCTTGTGCAGGATATTCTGTCACTTCGGATACGCTCTGGGGTACCTGGGTAATCAGGGGGACATCCCCGAACATTTGAACGAGTTCAAAATAGAACAGGGCACGCAGGAACAGGGTTTCTCCCATCAGTTGGTTACGCAGTTTCTCGTTTTCCACCTTGTCCAGGTTGGCAATAGCCATGTTGGCACGGCTAATTCCCGAGTATCTGTCGGACCAGAAACTGCTGTATTGGTTCAGGTCAACATACATCAGGTGTTCCAGACTGGTCCAGTGTTTGTCATTTTCACCGCCACCTGCGAACATGTCGTCAGAAAGGAGCTGAGCTGCAAAATAGTAGGAGTTTCCACAGTTTGCAAGCACCCTGTTGAGGGTGGCGTACACCCCGGTCACCATCTGGATGGCGTCGTCTGCCGTTTTCGGATAGTTACCGGTGTTTTTCTTGGTGTAACTTTCCGTGTCAAGAAAAGCCTCACAACTCGAAAACAGCAGGGCAGCAAGTGCTATGAATAATATCTTTTTCATACTGTATATCAATTAAAATTTAAGATTTAAACCTACCATAAATGTTCTTGGCGCGGGGTAGTAACCAAGGTCAATGCCCTGTACCCAGCCCTGATCATATCCGTATCCGATCTCTGGATCAAGACCTGAATATTTTGTGAAGGTGTGGATGTTTTGTGCAGAAACATACAGACGAACCTGTCCGAAAGGTAATTTGCGGAAAGCCTGTTTAAAGTCGTATCCGATCTGAACATTCTGGATCTTTACGTAGTCTCCCTTTTCAATGTAAATGTCGGAGATGTTCTGCCAGTTGATGTTACTTCCGGTAGTCAGGCGCGGCAATTTGTTGGATGTACCTTCACCCGTCCAGCGTCCGAAGATATCGGTCGTGAAATTTTGCAGGGGAGAGTCGGCAAAAGAACGGTACGATTTGGCGATTTCCTGTCCGAAGGCGCCTGCACCCGTTATACTGAAATCAAGTCCTTTCCATGCAAAATACAAGTTAAACCCCATCAGGAAATCGGGGTGTCCGCTACCTATCATGGTACGGTCATCTTCGGTGATCTTGCCGTCTCCGTTGGTGTCAACAAAGATCAGGTCGCCTGGTTTTGCACCGTCATATTTGGCTGCCGTATTGTTCACCTGATCCCAGTTCTGGAATACACCTGCCGTTTTGTAACCGTAGAAGTATCCCAACGGATAACCTACCTGTGCACGGTACATTTCGCTCGTACCCTGGCTCAATACGTGGGGAGCTCCGTGGATGATGCCTTCTGCATTGGCGATACGGGTTACCTCATTTTTGTTGTATGATCCGTTCAAAGAAATGCCGTAACGCAGATTACCTACGAAATCGTCCCAGTTAAGGGCTAATTCCACACCGGAGTTCTTCACGTCACCGCCGTTAACGGCAGGCGCGTTCAGACCGTAAACGGCCGGAATTGGAGCGGTGAGTAACCAGTCGCGTGTAATCTTCTGGTACCAGTCAAAAGCAAGACCGAGGCGGCCTCTTGCAAAGCGGGCGTCCAGACCGATATTCAACTGTTCGGAAGTCTCCCACGTAACATCGGGGTTAGCCAGAATATCTGCATACCCACCCACGGTCTGGGTCTTTTTGTCAGCTGCAAAATAATAACCGTTGCTGACGTCAAAGGCAATGGTTGACAGGTACTGGAAGTTGGAAATACTGCAGTTTCCGTTTTGTCCCCAACTGGCGCGGATTTTCAAAAAGTCTATGACATTGGCGGCACCTGCCATGAAATCTTCATTGGAGATGGTCCAGCCGACGGAAGCGGAGGGGAAGTAACCCCAACGTTTGCCCCTGGCAAAATTGGAAGAACCGTCAGCACGGAAGATCAGGGTGGCCATGTATTTTTCCTTGTAATTGTAGTTGATACGGCCAAAGAACGATGCAATGGCACCTTTACCCCATGTAGAACCGCCGGCTCCGCGTTGTGACAGTTCTGTGGGTTTTGTGTTGTCCACCCAGGCATAGTTCATCACATCATCAACATTCGTATCGGGAGAAATGTAGCCGGGGAAAATGGAGTTGGCTCCCGAGGAACTGATACTTTGACCCATGCCCCATTTTTCGGCAGTCTGCCCTACCAGTATATCAAATTGGTTTTCATTCAGATTGAAAGAGTAGGACAATGTATTGTCAATTTTCCAGTCGTGTCCCATGCTGCCGTTTTGACTGACATTGTCAATTGAGGTCCTGGCGTTGTTGGACCAGGCAGCGATCGAAGTGTAGGAACGGTAATTGCTGGCACCCATATTGTAACCGAACTGGGAACGGAAAACCAGGTTTTTGATGGGCTGGATCTCCAGGTATGCGGTTGTACGCAAAGAATAACTTTTGGATTGGTTCAGACCCTGACCGTTGTTGGAGAATGCACCTATGGGGTTACCGGTATTGCCGTCAAACTTCCATCCGGTTGATAGTTTATCATCATAGTTGAACCAGTCGCCTTCAGCATTATAAATAGGTAATAGCGGATTGGCGATCAATAGGTTATGGACGGCATTCCAGTAAATATTGCCGGTAGCTATACCGTTGTTGGCCGTGTAGTTGAAATACAGTGTTTCACCAAATTTAATAACATCAAAACCACGGCCTTTAAGGATCACGTGTTCCGAGTTGAGCCTGGCGGTGTAACGCTCAAATCGGGCATGTACCGGTTTGCCCAGGATACCTTCACTGCCGGAGTACGAGAAACCGAGAGAGAACCTGGAAAGTTCACTACCTCCGGTGATACCTACGGCGTGGTTCTGGGTGGGAGCTCCTTCGTTATATGCTTCCTTGAACCAGTTTGTACCCTTCCATGATCCGTTCATAACGGATTGATAGAGATCGGCGGGAAGGAGGTTGGCCCAGTCGTGACCGGGGTTGCCCTCGTTGAAGCGGATCTCATCCTGGATAATCATATATTCCTGGGCTGTAAGCAGGTCAGGGCTCTTTGCCAGGAATTGCTGTCCGTAGAAACCGTCATAGGTAACTGTGATCTTGCCAAGTTTTCCCTGTTTGGTTGTTACCATAATAACCCCGTTGGCGGCACGGGCACCGTAAATGGCTGCCGATGCTGCGTCTTTCAACACGTCAATGGATTCGATATCGTTGGGGTTGATATTGTTTAGGTTTCCTCCGACAACTCCGTCAATAACATAAAGAGGAGAGGATGACCCTATGGTACCAAGACCGCGGATAGTTACTTTAAATCCGGAACCGGGTTGTCCGTTGTTCTGTACAATGGTTACACCGGGAGCCTGGCTCTGCAGAGCAGTGAACGGGCTTATGGTGTTCAGTTTGGCGATCTCATCACCTCTAATCTGAACAGTAGCACCGGTCACAAGCTTTTTCTTCTGTACACCGTACCCTATAACGACTACTTCTTCGAGAGCCTGTGCATCCTCCTGCAGGAGGATCTCCACATATGTCTGATTGTTCGTCAGAGCGATCTCCTGGGTAACGTAGCCAAGAAATGTAACTACTAAAGTAGTGTTGTCCGGTACATTGTTGAGGACAACACGTCCATCTGCGTCAGTACTGCCTCCATTCATAGTTCCCCTGACGACGACATAGGCACCTGCAATGGGTCCCATATTGTCAGAAACTACGCATGTAACCGTACGACCTGATTGTTGCAGATCACCGTATGCAGCAAAGGATATCCCCGTCCCAAGAAGCATAAGAAACAACAGAAAAATCCCCGCAAACAGACGTTTCCATAGATAGCTTTTCATACGTTTATTTTTTTGTTAATAGATAATTAGTGAGCATAATATTTCAATTTTCAAATATACTTAGGTTAAAGTAAAAAAATAAGTATTATTTTATCTGAAAATGACACTTTTTTATCATATTCTTTTTTTGGTTTATTACTCCAGGACCGATAACTCTGTTCTTAAATGATGTATCTACACAATAAACGGACATTTTTATTGTTGTATTGTACCTGCGGGTACGCTTTTAATAATGTATAATAATTGATAAAATAATACTTGATTGCGTGTATTTGTGAAACTACTTTTGTACGCGGTAAGACTGTAGAGTCTTAGGTTAGTTTAACTTTTATAGCGGGAGGCGCCTGTAGCATTATATGTTGCAAAGCGCCTCTTTTTTAAACTTTCCGGATTATGGATAAATATGAGTCAAGACTGAATATGTTGACTGCTCAGTACCAAGAGCTTCTCTCACGCAAGAATGTTCCGGAAGAAGACCCTTCCGGATGGTTTTTCCGTTACCGTTATCCTGTTCTGACAGCCAATCACGTACCGTTGACATGGCGTTATGACCTGGATAGCAGAACAAATCCACACCTGTTGCAACGTTTTGGATTTAATTCCGTATTCAATGCCGGTGCCATTTTATGGAACGGTCGTTACCTGATAGCAGCTAGGGTGGAGGGATATGACCGGAAATCTTTTTTCGCCATTGCAGAGAGTCCTAACGGAACGGATCATTTTCGTTTTTGGGAAAGACCCGTAACTATACCGGAATGGGGAGATCCGACTACTAATATGTACGATATACGTTTGGTGGCGCACCAGGATGGATGGATCTACGGCATTTTCTGTGCCGAAAGAAAAGACCCTTCCGCACCGGCGGGTGATCTTTCTTCTGCAGTGGCCTCTGCCGGGATCGCACGGACCAGGGATCTGATCAACTGGGAACGGTTGCCCGACTTGGAATCACGAAGCCAGCAGCGGAATGTGGTGCTACATCCTGAGTTCGTTGACGGAAAATATGCCTTCTATACCCGGCCCCAGGATGATTTTATAAATGCCGGGAGCGGAGGAGGTATCGGATGGGCACTTGTGGATGATATTACCAATGCCCGGGTGGAAAATGAGATCATTATTAACAAAAGGTATTATCATACCGTAAAGGAACTGAAGAACGGGGAAGGTCCCGCTCCCCTTAAAACAACAAAAGGCTGGCTTCACCTGGCTCATGGGGTGAGGGGTTGTGCAGCAGGGCTTCGCTATGTGTTGTACCTTTATGTGACTTCGCTTGAAGAACCGTGGCGGGTGATTGCAGAGCCGGCAGGTTACTTCATGGCTCCGCAGGGGGAAGAACGTGTTGGAGACGTTTCCAACGTACTCTTTGCCAATGGCTGGATACGCAAGGATGACGGGACCGTCCTGATTTATTATGCTTCGAGTGATTCCCGTATGCACGTGGCTTCCACTACGGAGGATATCCTGCTGGATTACTGCTTTAATACTGCGCCGGACGGATTAACGAGTGCCGCTTCGGTAAAGACCGTCAACGATATTATTACAAAGAACAAGCAAATCTGATCTTTGTCCTTAGTCTGCCGTTAATTTCCTTTACCGTCTGTCGTTACGATGATTCCTTCGTCATTATGGAAAGCGTAAGCGGTCTTACGTAATGGACTGAAGTCTGGTGTGTTGATTTAGTGTCAGATTTTACTGTACGTAAAGATAAAAAGGCGGAAATAATATGCAAGAAAAGAAAAGCCGGCTTTACGTTTTCGTAAAAAGCCGGTTAGAAAAGTGTGATCCGGTTGGGATTCGAACCCAAGACCCACAGCTTAGAAGGCTGTTGCTCTATCCAACTGAGCTACCGGACCCTTGATCATTTTTGTAAGAACCCACAAAAATACGGCATTTTTTTTAATACTCGTCCTTTGAACGGTTAAACTTGAGCATTTCATCAGTTCAACTACCAGGATCGGGCCACTTTTCCCAAACTGCTGCAATAGCCGGTCAATCGGAAGATTTAGGTTCTGCCGTATTGTCACTGCCTGTGATAATCGTGCCTGTTTCGTAATTATATTGCGATCCGGCAATGCTGTGCGGAATGGAATAAATGACCATAGTAACCAAAGCAGCCACCAGGTACAGGTAACGGCGCCAACGGCAAAAACGTGACGATGAAAACGGTATCCTGTTCAAAACAGTTGCTGCGATCCAGGTTAAAAAAGCGATCAATGTTTTGTTGTCTGTTACATCTGCGCCCAGGGGCCAGCCCGACCACCATACACCGAAGGCATATTTTTGAACCAGAGGACCCAGCACAAATCCTCCTGCGAACAGGAGCAGGATGGTTATCAGGGCATAAGAATTGGTCTTGAGATTGCCTGCAATGGAATAGATGCCCGTAAAGTTTGAGAAAAGGAAGGCAAAGAATATAAGCAGAATGTGCAGTATAAGGACCAGCGCAGGGACATGATCCCTGAACCGGAGTATGGAATGGTCCGAATTAACTGTCGTTCCGTCACTCCCGATCAATTGCAGGTAATAAGAGATCTTTCCGGCAGCCGGTTGCACGGGGATCAGAGCATTGACCAATACATTTTTCTTTTTTACAGAAAAGGTCGGTACTGTCGCTATGAACGGGTCATTTGACGGATATCTTTTATAATACAATATTACTCCCAGGATCTTTTCTCTTTCCTGCGGCTTTGAACTTAATGATATGGTAAGAGGGATCTCTTTTTCCTGATTTCGCGGTCTGACAAGGCTACGGGGAAAAGAAGCCTTAAAAGAGGCCTGATTGATCTCCAGTCGCTGTTTCTGCGGCAGGCTCGGGCCTGTGCTTCTTTGAAGAAAAACAGCCGTCAGTGTGATGATTACAGCCAATAGCCAGGAATAAATGCCTTTCATAATTGTACCTCCAGATGCAATAACTGTCCGTCCCGGCGGACAGTGATGTGGATAAGTTGTCCTTCTTCCAGCTGACCCAAAGTTTCCATATATGTTTCAATATTTGTTATGGGACGGTCGTTTATCTGAATGACCACGTCACCGTCCTGCATCCCGGCCTTATGGGAAGGTCTGCCCATTATGATCGTCCCTGCACAGAATCCTTCTCCTTCATATGTCAGATCGGGTATAACGCCCAAACTCACCTGGAATCTTATCTGTTCGGGCAGGGGCTCGTTCTGGTAAGTCTCCCTGTATTGAGGCTCAAATCCATAGACGGCAACGGCAGCTGACAAAGAGGTTACATAAGATACAATAGGGACCATCCCCGGGTAATTGATCCGCTCCGGTGTGTCGAACGGAGTATGATAATCCGTATGCGGTCCCGTGCTGAAGAAAAGCACGGGGACCTTTGAACGATAAAATACGCTGTGGTCCGAGGGCCCGTAACCGCTTTCGGAAGTTTTAAGCACCAGGGGCAATGAACTGGTCAGATGTGATCTGAGCAAGGAGTCTGCTCCTTGAAAAGTACCTGTACCTCCGACTTGTAATATGCTGTCTCTGAGCCTTCCTACCATATCCATATTGATCATAAGCGAAGGGAGCGATCCCATTTTTTCCAGGGTGTCGGCTAAAATGGATGAACCTATGGTTCCTTTCTCCTCAGCTCCGAAAGCTGCAAAGATGATATCCTTCTTCAAGCCTTTCCGTTTACCCAGTTCTTTTAGCAGGCGAACCGTTTCGATAGCTGCAGCTACTCCCGAGGCATTGTCGTCCGCCCCGGGGTGGAGGGCCAGCGTATCGGGCCTGAGGCTTCCGGAACCATGACCTCCCGTGCCCAGGTGGTCGTAGTGGGCACCTATCAATACGGTACCGTTGGTTTCCTTGCCGCGATAGACCATAACCACGTTCCAGGAACTCACATTACGGTATCTGAACCGGTGTAACGGTCCTTCATTGAAATAAGGTTCAAAACCGAAAGCGGCTATCTTTCCGGCTATATAAGCAGCTATGGCTGAATCCTGGCTGCTTCCTGCTTCCCGTCCTTTAAAATCCGCAGAAGATAAGGTATATACGATTTCTTCCATAGACCTCATATCAGGTCTGGAAAGCGGTTTGCGGCAATTAAGAAACAGCACGGTGGTCGCCAGTACCACCGTGCCGGTTATCAGAAACGATAATCTCATCTTTATTTACCGAGCACTTCAGCTACTTTAGCCTTCATGGTCTCACCACGGAGTCCGCGTGCCAATATCGTACCGTCGGGACCGAAGAGGATGATATGGGGTATCCCTTTAATTCCATAGATATCTGTAGGGATGGTTTGTGCGTTGATAATGGAAGGCCAGGTAACACCAAGTTCTTCCATGGCTTTCTTTGTTGCATCAGGTTGTTCCCATACGGCAACACCGAGGACCGTAAAGTCATCTCCTTTGTATTTCTCATAAATCTCCTTGATATGAGGGATCTCGCGTTTACAGGGTCCGCACCAGCCGGCCCAGAAATCAACCAGCACGTATTTGCCTTTTCCTATATAATCGGAGAAGGAAACACTTTGTCCGTCGGAGTCTTCGATGGTAAAGTCGGTAAACATCATGCCTTCGGCCGTCTGTTTAAGTGCCTGACGCTGTTTGATGATCTTCTGGATCGGTCCCCTTGAAGAGACTTTTTTTCCTGCCTGTTCAAAAAAGGCATCCAATGCATCGGCTTCGCCGTAATTGGAAAGATACATCAGAGCCATCATGCCTACATCATTATTGGAGTTGGCTTTGAATATGCTGCCGATTTCCTCCGTGAACTTTGGTGTCCAGACGGTCTTATAAAATTCGTTTTCGTCTTCGCCTTCGTAATTGGTAATCTCATCCATTAACTGGTTATACTTTTCCACCAGGGCTCCCAGCTCTGTGTTAAGAGATGTACCTGAGCCTAAAGATATTTTTCCCGGTTGTTGCAGATCGATTGTGATTTCTCCCGGTTCAAGGATCAGCTGGCCACGTGTACGCTCACATGATACGAGTGCAAGCATGGGCTCAATGACTTCACCTTCGAATACGGCGGTCATTTCTTCAATAAGTGCGCTATCAATTACGCTTCCGTCATGTGAAGCCGTTATAACGGCCATTTTACCGTTAAACGAATCGTCAGGGAAGGTAACCTTAACATTGTATGTTTTTGAGGTGCAGGACCCCAGCAGGAGTATTCCCATAAGAGGAACCAATGCGTAAATAAATTTTTTCATGTCTATATTAGTTTAAATGAATGTTTAAGATACAAAGATAATAGGAATATTTGTTATGTTATATTGATTCTCAATTAAAAATAGCATTAATGCATATCAATTCCCATACGCATGAAGACCATGTGTTTCAGGGTTCGGGCGATCTCGTTAAAATATTCGTTTACGGCTTTCACGCTTCCGGGAAGGGCGAATACCAGTGAATTCTCCGCTATGCCTGCAAGGGAAGCACTCAATAGGGCGTTGGGATTGTCATTGCCGTATTTCATACGGATGTATTCCATGATCCCCGGGATCTCCTTGTCGAGTACACGTTTTACCACCTCTATGGTTATATCGGACGGGCCGATCCCGGTGCCTCCGGTGGTGAATACCATATCGTATCCCGCTCGGATGTATTTTCTGAGCTCAAAGTGGAGCAGGGCGGCGTCATCGGGTAACAATGAATGGGAGATCCGGCAAGGCCAGTCATTTTCCTTGCAAAATTCTCCTATCAGCCGTTCCAGTTCGGGACCGCTACGGTCCGTATATATACCTTTTCGTGCTCTGGTGCTCAGGGTAATGACAGCTATGTGATACGTTTTGGGTTCGTAGATAAGCTCATCTCCCGGCTTGAGCATTCCCCCGGAAAGCACACGGGCAAAGATGCCCTCTTTAGGCATCACACAATGGCCCGTCTCTTTATAGACGGCACATCCCGGCCCGTGGCATTTTTTGCCTATCTGTGTGACTTCCAGGAGTACATCGCCGCAGCGGAATCTGTCTCCCAACCTGCAGTGCTTCAGATCCGGTGTGTTGTCGTCAGGCTTTCCGCAGGTGGTAATGTTTTCGGCAAAGGTTCCGAAAGGAAACTTTGATGCGTCAAGTTCCATCATCCCGTAGGCTTCTTCACCCAGGAGACTAACCTGGCGGTGCCACTCTCCGGAGTGGGCATCACCGCACACTCCCATAGAGTCCAGTTCTATATATTGGGTTGGTTTCTTTACAGTCCCTTTTTTTTCAGAGACATTGACTGATCGTATTATCATCATGGTTTTTCAACGATTTCTTTGTTTTTTTCAGGAGTCTGATGCCGGTGATTTCCATTTGTTTATCTACATTTTTGCACATATCGTACACGGTCAACAAGGCAATGGTCACAGCTGTCAGGGCTTCCATTTCAACGCCGGTCGGACCTATGCACCGTACTTCCGCAAAAGCTTCCAAACCGTCCTGTTGCAATTGAAAAGTCACGTCAGCCCTGGACAACGGGATATTGTGACACAACGGTATCAGGCTGCTGCATCGTTTGGCAGCCTGAATTCCGGCAATGGAAGCTGTCGTCAGCACAGAACCTTTTTTCATTCTGTTTTCCCTGATCAGGGTAAGTGTTTCTGCCGACAAACGGATGAACCCACGGGCTTTTGCCTCCCGCAGGCTCATTTCCTTGGACGATATATCTACCATATTCACCCGTCCGTCCTGTCCTATATGGCTCATTTTGTTTTTCATTATTGAGGGTTTTAATTTATCCGCCTATGTAATTGAACGTATCGCAGGTATTGGTGCTTCCTGCCAAAGGTTTGTTTTGTAATGCGGCTTCCAGGGCTTTTTCAGCCCCCAAAGCCCTGATATCGTAACCTAAATTGTTGAGCAGGCATGGTTTCAGGATTCCCGTTGATGTGAGACGGATCCTGTTGCAACGGGGACAGTCCCCCCCGTCGCCTTTAAAGACCTTGCCGAACGATCCGTTTTTCAGGTCTATGCGGCGGATCAGTCGCAGTTCCAATTTTCGGTCCCGGGCATAATTCCGGAGTTTTTCCAATTCTTCTTCCGTCGTATCGGGCAACAGTACGCAATTGAGCTTGATAGGAGAACCTTCCTTGCCAAATCCTGCACGTTGGGCAGCATCGATACCTTTCAATACTTGGCTGAGTTCTCCTTTGCATGTAAGGGTCCTGTATCGTTGCGGATCTAATGTGTCCAGGCTGATATTGAGGCGGTGCAGGCCTGCCTGCCGCAAGTCCCGGGCCATTTCCGATAGCAGGATACCGTTTGTGGTCATACCAAGATCCCGGATCCCGCCAATGGCTGCCAGGGAATGAACCAATGACAGGATTCCTTTTCTGACCAAAGGTTCACCGCCTGTCAGGCGGATTTTGGTTATGCCGCGGGAAACGGCAAAACGGACAAAATCCAGTATCTCTTCATAGCTCAGTATTTGCCCGTGCGGAACAAGGGAGATCCCTTTTTCCGGCATGCAGTAGATACATCTGAGATTACACCGGTCGGTGATTGAAATGCGCAGGTACGTTATCTCTCTTCCAAACTGATCTTTCATCATGCGTTATTCGATCAAAAGTATTTCCATGGTTTCTCCATCGCAGATACGGTCCACACCTACCGGGATTCTACCCAGAGCATGTGCTTTAGTCAATGATGCCTGGTGTGCCGACCCATGGTAGGGAAGGGGAGAGACCGTACCGTCCGGATTGATCTGCAGGGGTATGTGAGCCATCCGGCTGCTGTTTCTTCTTTGATAGTCTCCTTTCATCGTTAAATGTGTTGAAAGTGGCTCCCATCGGGCTCCCTGCAAAGCCGCCAAAAAAGGTTTAACAAAAAGCAAACATTGTACGAAAGATGAAACAGGGTTGCCGGGCAGTCCGAAAATGAATTTTCCGCTTTTGGGCGATACGGCAAAAGTGGTCGGTTTTCCCGGTTGAATGCGCACCCTGTCAAAGAGGATCCTGAATCCCAATTCACGGATAACGACAGGCACCAGGTCAAAATCCCCTTCGGAAACACCCCCGGTCAGGATGACAACCTGGTTTTCCTTTATTGCCTGACTCAAAAGGCGGCAGGTGTCTTCTTTTGTATCGGCTGCAATCCCGTAGTATGTAGGTATGCCGTTGCTCCTGTTGACCATGGATATGAGTTGCCATGAATTGCTATTGAATACTTTTCCCGGTTCTGCAACCTCTCCTGCTTCTATCAATTCATTGCCCGTAGACAATATACCTGTTCGGATACACCGGCCAACCGTTACCCGGTCAATGCCACATGATGCCAGTAATGCCAAATGCCGGGGATTTAGGATCGTTCCCTTTTCCAGCATACGATCACCTTTTTTCATATCTTCTCCCTGTACCATGATATGGGACTTCTGGGGCGGAGTTCCGTAAACCAGTCCGTCCCGGATCGTGGCATTTTCCACTGTCAGAATCGCATTTGCTCCTTCCGGAACCATAGCCCCGGTCATAATCTTACTGCATGTTCCGGGAGTGATACGGTGTTGGGGCCGGTATCCGGCCGGGATCACTTCAAGTACCTTCATGCCCAGTAACATGTCTTCTCGCCTGCAAGCATATCCGTCCATGGCGGATTTGGAAAAGGAAGGAATATCTTCAGGGGCAAATACATCAAAGGCCAGGACACGTTCACAGGCATCGGTAAGTGCAATTTCTTCCGTTCCAACCGGAACGGCATGATTGAGCACTATGTTCAGGGCGTCGTGGAAATCTATCATAATAGCAAAGATACAACGCTTTTTCTTATCTTTGCCCGGTAAGGGAAAACGATGCTTCAAACAAGGAACAATACGGCCATACGTCTGATATTTATGTTTTTATCAGGTTTGATGTTGTTGTTTATCATTGCCCCTTTGCTGGGATTGTTCTTCTCTACCTCCATTCCGGGTCTCTTTGAAACGTTACGGGACAGGCAGGTCACTTCGAGTATCGGCCTTACGTTGAGCGTTTCATCACTTTTTACCCTGCTCTCCGGCATCTTTGCCCTTCCGCTGGCGTACCTGATGGCACGGAAGGATTTCAGGGGGAAAGCCATTGTACAGGGATTGATAGATATCCCCATAGTTCTCCCGCACTCTGCTGCCGGGATCGCTGTTCTGGGCCTCATTTCACGGGATTCGGCACTGGGACGTTTTGCAGAGTTGCTGGGAATCAACCTGGTAGGAAGTCCTTTTGCCATAGGTGTTGCCATGGCTTTTGTGAGCGTTCCCTTCCTTATAAATGCGGCCAGGGACGGATTTCTAGCGGTCCCGGAGCGTCTGGAACAGGCTGCCCGTTCCCTGGGAGCGTCTCCTTTTAAGGTGTTTTTACATATATCATTGCCCTTGGCAAAACATTCGATCATTACCGGCCTGGTAATGATGTTTGCCCGGGGAATGAGCGAATTCGGAGCCGTAGTCATAGTGGCCTATCATCCCATGACCACACCCGTACTGATCTTTGACCGCTTCAATTCTTTCGGATTGAACTATGCACGTCCGGTGGCCGTACTGTTTATTATAATATGCATAGTGGTCTTCATAGCATTGAGATTGCTGGGCAAAAAAAAGAACGGAGGTTGATATGCTTTCATGCAAGTTCCTGGAATATAGGGTGGGCGACTTTTCTCTGAGCGACTTTTCGCTGGAATTGGACAAAGGGGATTATTGTGCCATGCTGGGGCCATCGGGATCGGGTAAGACGGTCATTCTGGAACTTATAGCCGGGTTGAGACTGTTAAAAAAAGGATCTGTCCTGATAAACGGGGTAGATTATACATATACCCCTCCACAACAAAGACCGGTAGGGATCCTTTTCCAGGACTATGCGCTTTTTCCGCATATGACCGTTTATGAAAATATAGCCTGGCCTCTGAAGATCAGAAAGATCCACAAGTCAGTGATCGGGACTGCCGTATCCGGTTTTGCCGAAGAACTGGAAATTTCCAGGCTCCTGGGACGGATGCCCGGATCTTTGTCCGGAGGGGAAAAACAACGCGTGGCCTTGGCCAGGACGTTGGTAATTCACCCGTTGGTACTTTTATTGGATGAGCCGTTGTCGGCACTCGATGCCCCGTTACGGGACAATTCAATAGCCTTGCTGGGAAAGTTGTCAAAAAAGGGGATCACCATATTGCATGTGACACACGATCCGTCTGAAGTTGACTTATTGGCCAACCGCCGGATCTTTATTGGCCCAGAGCTCTGAGGATCTTTTGTCCCCCCTGGGGATCAATCAGAAATGCAGCAAATTTTTTTGCCAGAACGGGATTTTCTGCATTGTGGGGAATGGTAAAGCTATAGGTTATAGGCGTCCCTATCACGGTAATGGAATCACCCGGGCTGCTTCCCCGGATCTTCATTGTGGCCGTAGCATAGTGACCGGCCAGGATGCTGTCTCCCAGGTTGATCTGAGGGGGTAATTCAAGATAACGCAGGTTATGCTGGAAGGCTACGGATTTATAGATGAAGATGTAGTCGATGGAGTGGTTTTCCAGCAGGGCCAGCAGATCTACCTCTTTGGGTCTAATGAAACGCGTATCCTTGTTCACAAAATCTTCAACCGTGAATTGACCTGACCCTTTTTGCTCTTTGTAATATCGTTCGGCCAATTCAAGTGTCAGCAGTGTCCGGTAGCCGCAGGGATCGGCATTGGGGTCGGAACGTCCGTAAAAGATATCGGGGGAAAGGAGGATCTGCGGCCAATTATCCTGGTTGATCTCCCCGGCTTTTCGTGACAGGTCGGTATAAGCTATAACCATACTGTTTACTGCAAAAGGCCTGTTCTCGGAAGCGTGTTCAGGGATCAACAGTTCATCTATGACCATATAATCTGCCGAGGCCAGCATATCGCATGACCTTCCCAGTTCGGTGATCTTTCGGGCACAATCCACACTTCCGGCTGCTTCCATCCTGAATTCCGTTTTCGGATACATGACGGAAAAACTGTCCGCCAGGGCTTTCATGGGCAATGAAAGGCTTCCGGCATGAAATATGACCAGCCGGTTTTCCCGGTTCTGCATACAAGATGTCAATAATGCAAAAAGAGGGATCAGAAGAAACGGTATGCTTTTTTTCATTGCTGCAAAGGTTTTATCAGCCGTATTTCACTCAGCCCTTTGATACATCTGTCGGCAAAAGCGTCCCCGGCCGCATACACGACAAATGAATTCCCTTCTTTGACCAGTAGGGGATTACGGTGGTCATTGCGGTTGATCAGTTCGGAAAGGGAAAAAGCTGCCCGGTAACCGTCAACTCCGGCTATGCTCATCATTCCGGAGCGTATGGCACAGTAGTCATCGGCAGGGAACCAGGGGGCAAGTACCCGGTTGATCTGCTGACCTTGGAATTCCCTTACTCTTTTATACCCGGTGCTGCTGCCGTAAAAAAGGGTAGTGTGGCTGATCAGGGGCAGGTCGTCGCGCAGTTCCGTAAGGACGGCCAGCGTGTCGGAGAGGGAGGACTGTACATATATGATACCGGGATCGTTCTCCAGTACCTCGGGTTCCCTGTTAACGACATAGTTGCCTTTCAGGGAGCGGACCGTGATCCTGACGGGGGAAGGGATGTTTCGTTCCGAGAGCAGGTCGGTTTCCACAACCAGTTTCGTTTCCGTAGGCAATGTCCACAATTGTCCGGTCTTACCCGGTATGACCCGGGTTACCCTTTTGGCAATGACAATACCGTACATATTGGCCGAATAGAAGATCTCTCCCCAGGAAAATACGGCCGTATTACCGGCTTCGTTACTGATCTCTATATACAGGTCAACGGGCGGCCATAAATCCTCTTTGCTCAATTTGTCCACTTTCAGGGAGCTCAGGATGTCACACAAGGCATATCCTTCATAACGGAAGGCTCCCAAGAAAGCGATTGAATCGCCTTCCGGACAATAGACGGCTTCTTTTACTGTAACCGTCCTAAGGGGGAATCGGGACAGTTTGATCTCTGTCTCTTTTTCCACTTCACCGTCAACAAGGAGTTTTTTTGGACCGGTCAGGGTGGTGTAAGGTTCCCTGTTAAAATAGTTGTTGGAACCGGAGTTCCAGATAAGCGTAGAACCGCTGACGGCATCCAGGTCCACCGTAATACAGGAAACGGCCAGGCTCAGGCCGGTCAGGATGACAAATACGGGAAGATAACGGGTAATTTTTCTTTTCATAAGAAGAATCTTTTTTTTGATTTTTATTCAGCCTCCGCTAACCAGGTGTATAATATCTAGACGATCCCCGTTGTGCACCATAGTCCGGGGATAATCATCGCCGGAGATGATCCTGCCGTTTAATTTGACTACAAGCATCCGGAACCGGTAATTTTTTTCCTCTATGATCTGTGCAATGCTCATAGGGCTTGTCTGAAATGTTTCCGTACGGTTGTTCAGGGTAATCGTCATAGTTATAAGGTGCTGTCCTTTAATAAAATATCCACTACAATATTGGCTTGCATCATAGCAACCAAGGTGACACGGGGGGCAAGCAGAGGTACATTCTTTCCTTCGGTTTCTGTTTGGTCGCCACAAATGTATACATTATCCGATCGTTGTATACGTAGGGTTTCCATATTTCCCCAGCCGGCAATCCCGGAAGCCATAACAAGCGGTTTTTCCGGATAATGCAGGGACATCCACTCAACGAACCATTTTTTTTCATCCGCTTTGTCAAATGCTTCCACCACCACATCGCATGATCCGAATACCAATCCGGCATTGTCTTCTGTGATGCGGCAATGATGCACTGCGATCGCAGCACGGGGATTGATACGGAGCAGGTTTTCCCGGAGTGCCTCTACTTTGGGGCGTCCTATCTGATTGGCAAAATAGAATTGGCGGTTGAGGTTAGATTCGGAGACCGTATCGTAATCGGCAATGATCAGCTTTCCCACACCGCTCCTGACCAGGGCCGGTGCAACGTTGGAACCCAGTCCGCCCGCTCCGGCAATGCCCACGGTTTTTATGCCAAGTACGGATGCTATATTTTGCGATACGGTCATTTTCATTATTTTTGTGTAACAAATATACAATTAAAACGCTTTTTATGGATACAAATATCGGTGATCGTAAAGTACTGGCCAGAATTCCTTATAACTGGAAACCGATAGACAAAGGTTATACCGACCAGAGCCTGTATGTTAACCTGGATACTTTAAGTGTCGAAGTACGGAGCGTTGATCCGCTTGTCAAGGAAAAATTTGTAGGAGGCAAGGGATACGGGCTCAGGATGCTTTGGGATGCCGTTACCCCGCAGACAACATGGCGTGATCCTGAGAACGAGATCGTTATTTCAGGCGGTCCGGTCTGCGGAATTACACAATATTCAGGTGCAGGGAAAAGTATTTGCGTAGGTCTGTCCCCATTGACTGAAAGGGTAGTGGATTCTAATGTCGGAGGCCACTTTGGGCCCCACCTGAAGTTTGCCGGCTTTGATGCCCTGGAAGTCCAGGGAATCGCCTCGCAGGAAGTGATTGTATATATTAACGGTGTTGACCATGAGATAGAATTCTTTTCTCCGCCTGCAGGGATGCATATAGACTCGCACCTGCTGGCTGAGGAATTGCACGAGATGTTCTCCGGCAGTGAAAGTGACAAATTGAACGTATCGGTCGTATCTGCCGGGAAGGCGGCCGACCATTCTCTGATAGGTATGCTCAATTTCTCTTTTTACGATGTCAAACGGAAGAAGATCAGGCTGAAACAGGCCGGACGGGGAGGATTGGGAACGTTGTTGCGCTACAAGAACGTACGGGCTATCGTAGCCCGAATACCCAAGGTATCTGGCAATTTGAACAATGTGGTGGACATGCCTGCGATCCGGGAACGGGGAAGACGCTTTAACAAGGAAATGAACGAACTGGACGATGTACAATGCCAGATGCGCAAAGTGGGGACGGCTCACCTGATGGGCGTAATGGAGAAATACGATTTGCTTCCTGTTATGAACTTCAAATATGGAGATCATAAGGATTGCCACAAAATTGACATGGAAGTGTGGAAGAAGTACTTTTCTCAGGGTATGCCGGACGGGTGCTGGCTGGGGTGTACCATGATGTGTGCCAAGGGTGTAGATGATTTTGAGCTCAGGACAGGGCCTTATAAAGGAACGAAAGTGCTTGTGGACGGACCGGAATACGAAACGGCTGCTGCACTAGGCTCCAACCTAGCCGTATTTGATCCCCTGTATGTAGTCGAACAGAACTTTTATTGCGACACCTATGGGATTTGTACCATTTCCTGGGGAAATATCGTGGCTTTCATTATGGAATGCTGGGAGAACGGCATCCTGAACATGGAACGTACGGGTGGTCTGGACTTTTCCTGGGGTAATGCTCCGGTTGCCCTTGAATGTATGCACCAGCTGGCCCGGGGTGAGGGCTTTGGCCTGATTGCCGGATTGGGTGTCAGAAAAATGAAAGAAATGTTTATCGAGAAAGGATGGGGAGATGCCGCCTTTCTTAATGACATTGCCATGGAGAACAAGGGAATGGAATACTCTATGTATATTTCCAAGGAATCCCTGGCACAACAGGGAGGGTATGCCATGACAAACAAAGGTCCCCAACATGACGAAGCCTGGCTGATCTTCATGGATATGATCAATAACCAAATACCCACTTTTGAGGACAAAGCCGAAGCGCTCCATTACTTCCCGATGTTCCGGACCTGGTTCGGACTGGCAGGATTTTGCAAATTATGCTGGAACGACATAGAACCGGCCGACAACGCCCAGACAGACGAGCCTGCCAAGGTTCCCGAACATGTGGACAATTATGTGACTGTCTTTAAGGCTGTAACCGGAAGGGACTTTGACAAGGAGAAGTTGATCAGTATGTCTGAAAGGGTTTACAATTTTCAGCGTATTTTCAATATCCGTATGGGATACGGTCTTCGCAAGGATGATGCGCAGCCCTACCGGGCTTGCGGACCGGTGACCGAAGAGGAATTCCTTTCCAGGCAGGAACGGTATGACAAACAATTGAAGGAAGAAGTGGGCGTAGATCCCTCCGTATTAAGTTTGGAGGAAAAACGCCGTACGTTGCGTCAATACAGGGAAGACCGTTATGAACGGCTTCTTGATGCCGTATACAAACGCAGGGGTTGGAATGCCAACGGGGTTCCGCGTATAGAATTCCTTCAGGAGATAGGCATGGACCTTCCCGAACTGATTGAGGTAGTTAAGCCTTTACAGTAAATCCACACTCCTTTTTATAAAAGTGCTGAGGGATTCTCCCTTAAGCAGGTTGTTTGCAAGTAGTGCCAGATCACAAACCTGGCTGATCAGATCTTTATCTTTTTCCTGACGGATCTTTTGGATAAGGGGATGCTCAAAATTCACTACCAGGTTGTAAGATTCGGGCATGGTCCCCATAAAGTTCATACCTCCGCCCAAAGCCGACATTTCCCGGTAACGGCGCATCCATTCACCCTGGGTAATGATCACAGGTAATTGCTGCACTCCCATGTTCTCAAAACTAACCGTAAAAGTGGCTTCTTCTTTAGGTAACACATCCAGGAAGAGTTCCCGCAATTCTTTTTCTTCCTCCTCTCCCAAATCGGGTTTGGACACTTCTTCCTTAGGGATCAGTTTTTCCGGCGTATCGGAATCCACACGTACAAAACGCACGTCTTTCATCTTCGATTCCAGGAGATTGACATAGTGTGCACAGAGGGGTGAGTCTATCAGCAAAACATCATAACCCTTTTCTTTGGCCACATCTATGTAGGCGTACTGTTCTTCCTTATTGGTAGCATACAGGTAGACCAGTTTATTGTCCTTGTCTTTTTGATTGGGTTCGATAAGTTGTGCATATTGCTCAAAACTCAGATATTTCCCGTCCGTATTCTTAAATAGATAGAATTTGGTTGCCCGCTCATAGAACTTTTCCTCTGTCAGCATCCCGTATTCGATGAAGAGTTTCAGGTTATCCCATTTTTCTTCCAGGGCAGGACGGTCATTTTTGAATATTTCCTCCAGACGGTCTGCCACTTTCCGGGTAATATGAGAAGAGATTTTTTTCACATTGGAATCGCTTTGCAGGTAACTGCGCGATACGTTCAGCGGTATATCCGGAGAATCGATGACCCCGTGCAACAAGGTGAGAAAATCAGGGACTATATGTTCTACGTTATCGGTAACAAATACCTGGTTGCAGTACAACTGGATTTTGTTGCGTGTCACTTCCAGCTTGTCCTTAATTTTTGGGAAGTACAATACACCCGTTAGTTTGAAGGGATAATCCACATTCAGATGGATCCAAAACAGCGGGTCCTCTGCCATAGGGTAGAGCTTAGCGTAAAAAGCGTTATAGTCCTCCTCTTTAAGATCGGTGGGCTTTCTTGTCCAAAGCGGATTTACATCGTTGATGATCCGGTCCTTGTCCAGGACCACTTCCTTACCGTCCTTCCATTCTTTTTCTTTTCCGAAAGCGATCTCTACCGGCAGGAAACTGCAATATTTATGTAACAGTTCATTGATCTTGTTTTCCTGGGCATATGATTTATGGTCGGAATACAGATGCAGAACGATGTCCGTTCCCCTGTCTTCCTTTTCGGTGTTTTCCATGGTGTATTCGGGAGTTCCCCTGCAGGTCCACTTGACCGCCTGTGCGCCTTCCTGCCAGCTTTTTGTTATGATCTCCACTTTTTTAGCCACCATAAAACTGGAATAGAAACCCAGTCCGAAATGACCTATTATATTGTTTGCCTGATCTTTGTATTTTTCCAGGAATTCCCCGGCACTCGAAAAAGCTATTTGGTTGATATACTTATCTACTTCCTCGGCCGTCATGCCAACACCTCTGTCCGAGACGGTTATGGTGTCTTTACCCGTATCGGAGCTGACCCGGATGGTCAGATCTCCCATTTCGCCTTTGAAATCACCTTTTGCAGCCAGGGTCTTAAGTTTTTGGGTAGCATCTACTGCGTTGGATATCAGTTCCCTGAGGAAGATCTCGTGATCTGAATAGAGGAATTTTTTAATGACGGGAAAAATGTCTTGCGTAGTTACCCCAATAGTACCTTTTTGTTTCATAACAATTACATTCTAAATTTTGTTACAGGGTAGGTCAAAAACCATTCCAATGACTTCTTTATGACTATTTGTCAGTACTAAAGAAATCAAGACACTGTTTTACCAGTAATGAACGTTGCTCCCCGTCGGTCAGCGTCTCCAACGGAAAGCCCAGAATGACCGTTTTGTAGTCGCCCCGGTAAGCTACTCCGGCGCTCAGTCTGTTATCCCTGTATCTGAAGATGGTGAATGCTCCTTCCGTTGCCGGTTCAAGGGCATCAGGCGCTTCGACCGGATAGATCTCGGAATTGAGTTCGGTACGGAATGTAAAAACAGGATCTGTAGCAGGTTTTCCATCAAAGAATGAACTGAAAGGCGAGGGAGCACTGATCACTTCCCCGGTCCTGGAGGCATGGTTGCTACGGTGTCTGACCTTTAGGACCTGAAGTGCAAATTGTTCCGAAAGAGTGTCTCTTTCCGGCCTTTCCCAGATATCACTCGTAACGTAAGATCCTGATATAAGCAAATTCCCCTGCTCCTGAACGTATTGTGAGAGTTTGAGCTGCAATGCGGGGGAAAATGCGCTGAACTGAGGTCTGCCGGTAATTGTCCCGCCCCGTCTTACCTGTTTTTGTTTTCCAAGGATCAGATCGATGGCAAAGAAATCTTTTGTCGATGTTTTGGTATCTTCATTTACGAAGGCTTTCAGGCTGGATGAAACGTAAGTATAACCTTCACCGGCGAAAGATCGTCCGTGAATAATGGCAAAATCGAAGGTATTGCCCGGTATTACGCTTTTTTCCCAGTCGGAGTGGCTGGACCCAAATCCGGGGGCATCGTCGTCCGACCAGTTTCTTTTGCGCCGGAATTCAAATTGGGAACCTGTATAGGAAATGTCCCGTATGTATGGTACCCCATAGTCGGAAGCGTCCAGGAATCCTGCAAAGAGCGTATCTTCAGAGGCAAAGCTGTCCGGAGCCGAAACACGAGTAAATCCGTTGACAATCAATATTTTTCCCTTTTCCTGTCCGTCCGCGACCTTGTAAAGGCTCACCGTTTCCGAAGGGAAGCTCTCGCCGCCGCTATTAACGGCTGTGACTCGGAAACTGTAATGTTTTCCAGGCTCAATCGGAATATCCATACGGTTATCGGTACAGTAGATACCGTTCCCAAAGGGCTCCGACTCGTCTCCCATCCGCGTATAAACCATATATCCGCAGGCCGTTGCCGTAGGTTCAAGCATGTCTTCCGTCGGGAGCCATGAAAGCTTGGCCGTCCGGCTGTCTTTCAGCTCTACTGCTATGCTGTTGACAGGCAGGGGCTGGACTACGAAGTCAAATCCCTGTGTGCTGCTCAGATATCGCAGCATTCCCTTGTATATGGCACGGCTGACGGTAAAGCGGAAGAGTGGATCGAGCCCGTAGCGCATGTCTGCAAAGTTCTGGTGGGAGAGCAATTCCAATAACATGGCCGGTACCTGGGGCGAACGGCTTTCGGAATAGGAACGGTTCCAGATCCCGCGCCTTGTCCAGTCCGGGTTCCATAGTGCACGTATGTCGTTGACTATCTGCGTCTGTACCAGGTCCGTATAATCCCTGGACGTAAGGCGGCTCTGACCTGTAGGCAGTAATTCCGTGCCGTCGCTGTCTCTTGTATAGATGGCCAGTGTACCGATTATACTGTCGTTTTTAGTGACACCGGCATCTGTATGGAAAGAAAATGACAGATCTATGGGGATCTTCAGTCCCGGATTGCCGGGATGCATTTCAGAACCTCCCGCCAGGGTGTTTACCCAGCGTCCCCTTGAGGAATAGTCGTCTATATAATCATGTTCGCCCTCGTAATACGTATAAACGGAATCTGCAAAGCCCGCCCATTGCAGCCAGTAGCGTGAGCCTTCCGTAAACCTGGGATAGTTGCTCACCTGAGGGGGTATATCCATGTTCCCATAAGAGGCAAGAATGGCCGTATCCTGTATAAAACGCCCGATATTGCCCATTCCGCCTCCGAATTTCACGGCATCGGCTGTAACTATGGCATTGATCTCGCTGCTTTCGTTGGAAAGGGTAACCCTGCCTTCAATGTTCTTTCCCTTATCAAATGTAAAATGGCCCAGGTATATCCACGTTCCCCCGCCCATCTGCTGATTGACCCTGAATTCATCTGCGCCGCCTTTATGGTGTACGGTATAACGGGCATCCCGTGCACTTACGGGCAGGCTGGCATAGGAAACGTAAACGGCGTAATGGCCTTTTTCGGGGATATCGGGTATCCATTCGGCAAAGGCAGGTTGCATTACGGCATTTTTGTGCAGCGCGGGATTATGGGTCATGATCCTGCGGTAGGTCCCCATACGGAAAGGATTGTCATAGTGGGTGTATATCTCCTTTTTATTGGCAAAGCCCCGGTCGTCTTCTTCGTTTGTACGCCAAAGATACGTGCCTCCCTGTTCGCTGTATCCGCTATCGGGGTCATCATTATCTACGATCACTTCATGGATCTGGGTGTCCCTTTCGCGTGGCAGTAAGACTACTGCCCCTGCGTTTTCGAGCATGGGTGTCAGGAATGGCAGTACATAGGACATGGTATAAAGGTCTTCAACCGTTTGGAATAAGCGGGGCCTTTGCCATTCCCACCTGGCCAGTTTTTGATCGTAGTAAAGCCCGTGGCTGTGCCATAAGGCTATATGTCTGTTCTGAAGACCGTTGGTGATCTCAAAAGGCTTGTTTTTCCTTGTTACCAGGGGAGTGGGACCCAGTTCGGGCCATCGGTGCCTTTTGCGTTGCCTGGCATCTTTTTTCATTTGTGCTATGGCATCCAGCTTCTTGAGGTTGACATTTGCCTGGCGTTGCTCGAGCTTTTGTTGTAAGGCAATTTCTTGCGGAGTGCCTGTTTTTGGCTGAATTTTGGCAGGGGATTTTTTATCTATGGCAACGGCATTATTATATTCCTTTCTGTTCTTTTTCAATTGTTCTTTTCCAAGAGGTCTGTATTCCGAATCGTAATAGGCAGGTATGAGTTCCTCCAGTTCCTTGTTGTCTGTAACGACTTTCAGGGTGTAATGTTTGTACTGGGAGGGCAGAAAATGACGTACGGCCAGCAGAACAAGGTCCGCTTTTTCTTTCCTGATTGGATATTCTGCCATTCCCGGGTTAAAATGAAATGTAAGGTGTTGGTGCCTGTCGTCCTGTTGTATATCCTGGATCCTGATATTTGGGATGCGCATTACCCCGTCTGTGAGAATGGTTTTTAACGAATCCGTAAGTTTTATTGTGGTTGCACTGTCCAGAAGCGGGGGAAATCCCCGGTTTTGTGCGTTGGCGGAAAGGATGAACAAAGAGGTGATTACCGATAACAAAATGGTTCGTTTTTTCATTGCATAAGTTTATATGAACGACAAATATAATAACTTTGCATACATGAAAATGCGCGTACCATTGTCGATGTTGGGCGTTAGCCTTATACTCCTGCTGCTGTTCAAGCTGTTCCCCGGTTTTATGGATACAGTCTATTCAGGCTTTATATACAGGCTCTTGGCACAAGGGATCTCGACGGTCGTATCGTTGATCCCTTTTTCAATGGCCGAAGTTATTCTTTATATCCTGCTCCTGTTAGTGGTGTATTATATGGTCAGGGGAGTGGTGCAGCTTTTCGTCAAACCGTTTGCCCTGGTACGGAGTATCTGGAAAGGATACCTGAAGCGTACGGTAGTGTTGGCCCTGTATGCGATCGTTGTTTTTTTATTGGCCGGGGGATTGAACTATCACAGACTCCCGCTTGAAGACCACCTGGGATATGTCGTAGAACCGTCTCCGACCGGAGAGCTCTGCGAACTTGCCGTGTTCATGGCCGAGCAGACCAACCGGACAGTAGTCTATACCAAACGAGATCCGGAAGGGGCTCTAATTCCCGACCATACATTTGAACAGTATAGGAAAGCGGTCATGAAAGCCTATGATTCGCTGGCTGCGGTAACGGATCTGAAAGTGGCGGGGAATTTTCCTTCCGTCAAACCGGTCCTGGGATCACGGCTTATGTCACATGCCAATTTAATGGGTTTCTTCTTCCCTTATACGATGGAAGCCAATGTGAACAAAGATATACCGGTTTTCTGGATCCCGGCCATAATGGTTCACGAACAGGCCCATGTACGTGGTTTTATGCGTGAGAATGAAGCCAATTTCTTTACCTACCTTATCGCACGTCATACCGATAATATGGAATTGAAATATTCCTGTCTGTTACATTGTCTTAACTATGTGCTGAAAGCCGTCCGTAAAGCCGTTCCGGAACAATACGAAGAAATAGTAAAAACCCTTTCTCCCCGTGTAATTTACGACCTGAGAGAGAATCAGGCATACTGGAAGCCATTCCAATCTTCGGTTTCTGTCGTCTCACAAAAGGTCAACGACATCTATCTTAAAGCCAATTGGCAAAAGGATGGTGTTTCCAGTTACGGGAATGTGGTCGATCTGATGATCGCAGATCATAAAATTTTTCGGGAACCGATGCAACAAAACAGCGATGAATCCGTTTATATAGGTGAAGGCACCTTTTAGCGGAACGAATATGGACCACAGAGCCCTATACAGGGATTATCACAAACCCATCTACCACACGTGTTTACGCATTTTAAGATCCCCTATGGATGCGGAAGAATGCATGCAGGATGCGTTCGTAAAATTATTCACCGGAAGGAAAATGCACTTTATCAGCAACAAGGCCTGTTATGCCTGGTTGCGCAAGGTGGCCCTCAGGGGAGCCATAGACCGCCTGCGTTCTTTGGATTTTCAAATGTCCCAACATGCTGAAACTATTGACAGTAAAGTGATCGGGGACACCTCTGCGGGAGAAGGTGCGGAATGGTCAAAGTTTTTGGAGGAAGAAGGGGATGATGCCCGAAAGGTGCGTATCATTAAAGATCGGCTGGAAGCCCTTCCTTCCGGATATAGAACCATTTTAAGCCTCTATCTCTTTGAGGGATATGATTTTAATGAGATCGCCGAAATAACAAAACTGCAACCTGCCACGGTAAGGAGCCAATACAGCAGGGGCCGGAAGAGATTGCAGGAAGAAATACAGAAAATATGGAAAAGCTAAGAACTTACATTCAGAAAAACAGGGAACTGTTCGAGTCTGACCCGTTACCGGAAGGACATAAAGGCAGGTTCCTGGAACGGCTCTCTGAAAGCCAACCTGCAAGAAGATACTTTAGATTCAACTATTTGATATACATTTCTGTAGCAGCTTTACTTCTATTGGTGCTAACAATAGGGGTGCGCTTTCTGAAAGAGGATCCTGCAACAAGTCTTTTTGCCGATCCTTGTTCCGGGGAATCCTACTCATGCTATTATGATAGGATATTGAAACTATCGAACCGGATAGAATATGACACAAGAAGCCTGCCCCAATACAGACGGCAGGAGATCCTGATGAACATGAAATCCTTAATGCCCGGTTCGTCCGAAGATTTTACCGAAATGCTTCCTGAGGAAATATCCGAAAAAGAAGCAGAGCGCTTAAAAAGAGAGTATTATCAGCGGTTATATGAAGGAATGAAAGAAATCGCTTCACTAACAAATTAACTTCAATATATTATGAAAAGAATTATTCTATTTTCAATTGTCTTGTTTTCATCTACATTTCTTACAGGACAAAATACCGTTAAAAAGAATTACGATCTGGATGCTTTCAACGTAATTAACGCTTCATTCGTATATGAGCTTGAAGTATTCAAGGGAGATGTCCACAAACTTGAACTGGAAGTTCCCGAAGCGTTGAAAGACGACCTGAATGTAGAAGTCAGCGATAAAACCCTGAACCTGGGTGTGACCGGGGAGTGGTGGCAAACGGCAAAAAGTGCCCTGGGGAAAAGGTATAAGATCAAGGCCCGTGTAACCATGCCCATGCTGGAAGGGTTTGAATTGTCCAACCTGGCATCTCTTTATACACGTGACGGTTTCAATCCGACTAATTTTTGGGTCAGAATGACAGGGGCAACTTATGCTGAAGTGACTATTATAACACATGCAGCAAATGTTGATATAACCGGAGCATCTACATTACATATCAGTGGATTAGCCACTACTGCAAAAGCATATGTTAGCGGTGCATCCACATTGAACTACAACCAGGAAACGGATCGTATCGAATTGGAGGTAAGCGGAGCTTCGACCGTACTGATGAAAGGAAGTTCGACGACTGCAGGCTTTACCGTATCGGGTGCCAGTCAGCTCAAAGCCTCGGAATTTGAGACGGAGGAGATGGATCTCAGGTGTTCGGGTGCTTCAGGGGCCGACGTGCATGTTACCGGAAAGATAGGTGTTTCCATACTGAGTGCTTCCAAGGTGCGTATCAAAGGCAATCCCGTTTTTACCCGATCCGTATCCCGTGGTGCGTCATCTATTCAAACATATTAACCTATAGTATAACTTAAAGTAAAAGAATAAAAACGTTATGAAAAAGTTAGTTGCAATATTTGTTACGATCTTTTTGTGTAGTGCGGTGCAGGCACAAAACGGGTTGGAAAAACGAAAATTCCAGGTAGAGGCTTTTTCCGGACTGGAACTGTCCGGAGTAATGGAGGCCACCGTTGAGCGTTCCGCCTCTCATACTCTTTTCATAGAAACATATCCTGATGTGTTCGAATACCTTGAAGTGAAAGTCAGCCGTGGAGTTTTGCATATTGGATTTATAAAAGGAGGTCTTCCACGAGCTATACAGCGTAAATACAGGAGTTTAGAGATTACATGTAAAGTAACGCTTCCTGTACTTAGCTCTTTGGAATTAAGTGGTGTGACCAAGGTTTATGTAAAAGACGATTTCAAAACGGATAAGATGGATATTGAATTGTCCGGAGTGACCAAAGCCGATCTCAAATACATGGAATGCAGTGATCTTGAGGTCGAAGTATCCGGTGTGTCCGAACTGAAGATGAACGGGCAGGCAGATCAGGTAAATATAGAGATCAGCGGAGCATCTAAAGGATTTTTCGTTTTCGAAGGAAAAACGGTTACCTTTGCCGGAGTAGAAATCAGTGGCAGCGGAAATGCCACCCTGAAGGGGAAAGCCGTACGTTCGTTCCTGGACATCAGTGGCGCTGCAGCTTTTGAAGGACGTGATTTTGAGGTGGAAGTAATGAAAGCGGCGGTGAGCGGAGTGAGCAAGGCGCAGGTCCGTGTACTGGGATCCCTCGAACCGGAAGTTTCAGGTGCATCCAAGTTACATTACAACAGGAATGCCAGTCTGAGAAACGTGAATACCAGCGGGGCAGCCCGATTGACATCCTATTAACGACTGAATAATGACTGCAAAAGAAATCCATGAAAAAATCCTTGTCCTTGATTCACATTGCGATACACCCATAATGCTCAGAAGGTACGGTCTCGATATAGGCCGGAGATCCGATACAGGACATGTAGATCTTGTACGAATGAAAGAAGGAGGCGTTAACGCTTCTTTCTTTGCTATATACGTATCGAATAAGTGGGAACCTTATGAGTGCACCTTCAAGGCATTGGAAGCCTTGGCCTCTGTCTACGACGTGCTGGACCGCTATCCTTCCATGGCTGCTTTGGCGACAGATGCACGGACTGCCAGGGAATTGAAGGAACAGGGTCGGATCGCCCTGTTTCTAGGTATGGAAAATGCGGGTCCCATCCATAGGGATCTTTCCCTGTTGCGTTTATTTCACAAGATGGGAGTGCGTTACATAACCCTTACCCATGCAGGGAATAATGAGGTTTGTGACAGTTGTGCGACCGTCGAGAAAAGGTGGCAAGGCGTAAGTCCCTTTGGCAGGGAATTGATCGCTGAAATGAACCGCCTGGGGATATTGGTTGATGTGGCGCACATTTCCGACGAAGCCTTTTACGATGTGCTGAAATACTCCACAAAACCCGTAGTATCGACACATTCCTGCTGCAGGGCTTTATGTGATGTCCCCAGAAATATGACGGATCAGATGATCAAGGATCTGGCCGCACAAGGTGGGGTTATACAGATCAACTTCTACCCGCCGTTCTTGGACAAGGATTATTCTCTTGCCGTTGCGCCTTTATTGGACGCATATGAGGAGGCAGAGGAACTTTTTAGGGAAAACCCCGTTGCGCACGAAAAACGCATGAAAGAGGCGAAAAAGGCCCTTTTTGCCCTTCCCAGGCCTTCTTATAAAAGAGTAGTGGATCATATTGATCATGTAGTATCACTGGTCGGTCCCGACCATGTGGGCATAGGTTCGGATTTCGACGGCATAGAAGTTTGTCCCGAAGGACTTGAAGATATTTCCCGCCTTCCTGTACTGACGGAGGAATTGTGCGCCAGAGGCTATTCCTTTACAGATATTGAAAAGATCATGGGTGGCAATTTCCTGCGGTTGCTATAACCAGCCGGCTTTACGCAGGATCTTCTCGACTTTTTCTGCCGTAGCCTTTATTTCAAAACCCCTTGTGGAAAAGATCAATAGCAGGGTGCCCGAACGGGGATACCTGCCGGCATAGATCCTAAATCCGCCGTTGCTTCCCGTATGATAGATCCGCGGATCACCGTCCATATCGGAGATAAACCATCCGTACCCGTAGCCGGTATCGGGGGTATCGGTATTGATATAGGAAGTATGGGCTTTCTCTTTCATTTGCTGGCTGATGATCTTATTGTCTCTCAGGGCTTTTTCCCACAATACAAATTCATCTACGGAAGTGTAGAGGGCTCCGTCGGCTTTAGAGGCAAAGAAAATCGCCTCTTCGTAATCGTATTCTTCCCACATCCCTGATTCTTCATTCAGACGGTATCCGTGAGCCATTAGGGGGATATCCCTTCCTTCCTCGAAATACACTGTGTTCAACATACCGGCAGGAACAAAAATCTCTTGTTTCATATATTCCTCAAAAGGCATTCCGGAAGCTTTTTCTATCACTGTAAACAACAGCTGGTATGTCGGATTAATGTATTCATAGGAAGATCCCGGGATGAAGTTCAAAAAACTCAGGGTATCCATATAGGAATATGATTCCACGTCGGTGGAACGGTACAGGTAGTCATTGTCTGTGCGGGGCCTGACGTCAGGTATTCCCGATGTATGGGTTAATAAGTGCGAAAGCGAGATATCATTGAAAAAAGTTGCCTGGAATTGCGGGAAAAACTTGGAAACGGGATCATCAAGGGATAATTTTCCTTCTTCGGCCAGCTTCAGGGTAGCTACTGCGGCAAATTGTTTTGAAACAGAAGCTATACAGAAGGAAGTGGAAGGCGTTACCGGAACGGGAGGGTCTATCGTAGCCAAACCATATCCGTTGCGGAATACGATCCGGTTGTCCTTTAACACCAGGACTGCAGCGCCAGGTTCCTGCGAAGGCCACATTTGAGTAAACAAATTATCCATCAGTTTGACGGCTTCACGTTTTTGGCAATTGCATGAAACGAGTGTAAATAACACAACTGAAAATAGCAGATATGTCCATTTTTTATACATAAAATAAAGATTTAAATGATTATTGTTTGTCTAAATGTTTCAGCACCTTACGAACAAAACAGGGACCTTCATAAATGAATCCTGTGTAAATCTGTACCAGGGATGCTCCTGCATCCAGCATATCCTGAGCATCCTGCGGGCACATGATACCTCCGGCCCCTATAATAGGCAGGTTTCCTTCCGTGCGGTTGCGGATATATCTGATCATGGAAAGTGATCGCTCTTTCAAGGGTGCCCCGCTTAAACCGCCTTCACCGATAGCCTCGATCTTTTCTTTTGCTGTGATCAGTCCTTCCCTAGATACAGTAGTATTGCAAGCTATTACACCGTCCAGCCCTGAAAGCATGATCAGATCTATCAGTTGGTCTAACATCTCATTGGAAAGGTCGGGAGATACTTTTAGCAGGATAGGCCGGTATACGTCGCAATATCTGCGGATCTCAGTCAGATGCTTGGTGATCTTTGTCAGATCTTCCACTGCTTGAAGGTTTCGCAAGTCCTTGACGTTGGGACAGCTAACGTTGATCACCAAATAGTCCACATAGTCGTACAATTGTGCAAAAGTTTTTTCAAAATCCTTGTAGGCCAGATTGTTGGGAGTAGAGGTGTTTTTTGAAATATTGCCTCCTATGATCACCCTCGGTTTATCACGTTGGATATTACGAACGATTCGTTTTACTCCCGGGTTGTTGATCCCCATTCGATTGATCAGGGCTTTGTCTTTTACCAGGCGGAAACTCCTGGGTTTCGGATTGCCTTCCTGCGGGGCCAGGGTAACGGAACCGATCTCTACAAAACCAAAGCCCAGATCGGCCATTTGGTTGTAAACTTCGGCATTTTTGTCCAGACCTGCAGCAAGTCCTACTGGGTTGGGGAAGTCAAGTCCCATGACCTGTCTTGGCAGGGTGGCCGACTTGTAGGAAAAGAAAGTTCGCAACAGCTTGCCGCCCAAAGGAATGTACTTAAACAGGGAAAGTGCCTTGAAAGCCAGCAGATGGGCCGTTTCGGGCGGAAAAAGAAATAACAGGGGTCTGAATATTCTATACATGTCATCTATAAGTTAGTGAAAACAAATATAGATGTTTAAATTCCAACCTGCAATTAGATCGGTGTATCGTCGGGTAAATATTCTGTAAATGTATTATCGGAATAGAATAGCAAGACTTTTGTCAGTTTATGTTCTTCTTTAGGTGATAAGTTATAAATATCGGTATGTGAACTCCTTTCATTACCAGCGATCATTTCTTTTTCAAAAATCTCCGAAGCCGGAAAGGATGTCTGGGCCGTATCAGGGGCATCTTCCTGAGGGAACAGGGAGGCCGTCTTGATATCCTTATACATCTTGCCTTTCCCGGTAATAAGCCATTCGGCATTAAGCGAAGGGTAGGCAAGGAGCATTTTTTCAATAAAGTCGAATCCCGGTTTATTTCTGCCGGATAGAATATGGGATACGCCGGAGCGCTGGATATTTATCTGATCGGCAAAACGGGAGGGAGAAAGGTTTTCTGCCTGTAAAAATTGTTGCAAACGTGTTCTCATAATTGTAAACAAATTTTTACAAATGTAATACAAATATTAATTACAAATGTGAATTAACGCGATAATACATTTGTAAACAAAGATAGAGGGATATTCTTTAGAAAGCTGTTTAAACAGATGTGTTTACAGAAACATTGTAAATATCCGTATTATAATATATAAATACTTTATATAAATTGCATATATAACTGGTTATAAGTTAAATAAAACAAAATTTATATGAAAATTGTCAAGATAAACGGAAAATACACCATAATTACTTATATCATATATAAAGATAAAGTTTATAAATTACTGGGAAACAGGCAGATAATAAGTCAAATAAATAGGTATTTAATTTTGTAAACATGCAGTGTGAATTCCCGTTAGAAAAGGGATCGTAAACCGGTATAAATAATTACCTGATATTTACAAATGTGAATTACAAATGTAAATAATGGTGTTAAAGTAATACTTTAAGTAAATAGTTATCCAAATTAGAATACCTTTGTACAGAAATATGGAATCATTGCTTTTTCCAATCCCCGGGATAAGGATAAGTGATTACACCTATCAGCTGCCCGATCACCGTATAGCCCGTTATCCGCTGCCTGTCCGTCATGATTCAAAACTTTTGGTCAACCGGTACGGAAGCATAACAGATCATCGTTTTTCGGATCTTCCTTCTCTTTTACCTGAAAAATCTCTTGTTATTTTTAATAATACCAAAGTAGTTCCCGCCAGGTTATTCTTCAGGAAGGAAACCGGGGCCATTATTGAGGTATTTTGCCTGGAACCGGCCTCTCCGGCCGAATATGTCCTGGCCTTCTCCCAGCATGCTTCTTCAACGTGGTATTGTGCCGTTGGAAACGCTAAAAAATGGAAAACGGGACCTTTATCTCTGTATAATCCGCATAAGGATCCGGTTCTTGCCGGATTAGATTTGTCCGCAAGCCTCATAGGTCAGGAGGCGGACAGGTATCTGGTTCGTTTCAGCTGGTCTGCGGATCAGCCTTTCTCAGTTATTCTGGAGACTTCCGGAAGGGTACCCATCCCTCCTTATTTGAAAAGGGAAGCAGAAGCATGCGATGTGGAGCGGTATCAGACCGTATATGCACGGGACAGGGGATCGGTTGCCGCTCCGACCGCCGGATTGCATTTTTCAAAGCAGGTGCTGCGGGAATTGCAGCAACGCGGTAGTGAAATAGCGGAACTTACCCTGCACGTAGGTGCCGGTACGTTTAAACCGGTAAAAAAACCGTATATCCGGGATCATGTTATGCATAGTGAACCGTTCCGGGTAACACGGGCATTCCTGCAGCGTATCATCGCGCATCCGGGACCGGTAGTTTCCGTTGGGACCACTTCGTGCCGTTGCCTGGAGAGCCTTTATTACCTGGGCCTGCAGGCGGCCTCCGGAAAAGATCCGTCATATGTAGGTCAGTGGGAACCTTACGTCACCTCCTCACAGATGACCTACAAGGAAGCGCTGGAGCATCTGTGTAAGTATATCGATAATCGGGGGAAGGACTACCTGGACGCTTCCACCCAGATCTTCATTGCACCTTCTTACAAGTTTTTCACGACGGATATTTTGATAACCAATTACCACCAACCGAACTCTACATTACTCCTGCTGGTGGCAGCCCTGATAGGGGATGAATGGAGGGCTGTTTATAACCATGCACTGTCAGGTGACTACCGTTTTCTGAGTTATGGTGACTCCTGTATGTTATATAATCCTAAGTTACAGCAAAATAGTTATTAACAGCTATATATAACAAGTGTGTTTTATTATGTAATATATTTGTTATATATTATTGTAATTAATTAACTATAAATATTATACGTTTTAATAATAAGAATCTACGCCCAGGTCTTCGTAAGTCTGCTTTAATGCCTTTTCATCATCTGAAATAATAAGCATTCTATCCCCGGTCTGTATCTTGGTATTGCCCCTCGGAATGAAGTATGAGTCGCCTCTTTTTACCATTACAACCAGTGTTTTGTCAGGGAGTGGGATATCCATCATCCGGTCCCCGAACCGAAGACTTTCTTCCGTAACGATCACTTCGCTCATGGCAGATTTGATCTCTTCGGAAAACTCCATTTCGAATTCAGACTTGCCTTGCTTTTTCTGAGGGTATGAGAGGTGCAGTTTTTTCGCTATCCAGGGTATGGAGGTGCCTTGAACAAGCAGGGAAAGAATGGTAATGAAAAAGACGATGTTAAACAGTACGTTGGCTCCCGGGATCCCGTGTAAAAGCGGATAGGTTGCAAAAATGATAGGGACGGCTCCCCGCAGACCTACCCAGCTGACGAAGATCCGGGACTGTATGCTTACATGTTTGAATGGCCATAAAGACAGTAATACGGAGACAGGACGGGCAACGATGATCATAAACACGCCTACCAGCAGGCCAATTCCGGCAATGGGCCAAAGCTCGGAAGGATTAACCAGTAAACCCAATGCAAGGAACATGACGATCTGGGAGAGCCATGATAGACCGTCAAAGAAATTCCGTACCATTTTCTTGTGTACGAAACGGGCATTACCTATGACAAGTCCTCCAATATAAACGGCCAGGAATCCGTTTCCCTGTATAAGGTCGGTGAGGGAATAGATAAAAAAGCAAAACGCCAGGATCAGTATTGGGTAGAGGGCTTCATTTTCAATATTGAACTTTCTCAAGAGGTATGTACAAAGTTTTCCCAGCAGGTATCCGGCAATACCCCCGGCTATCATTTGATAGAAAAACATTACGACCACATACCAGATCTTCACTTCTCCGGTAGTAAGGATAATCTGGATCAAGGTGATAGTCAGCAAATACGCCATAGGGTCGTTGCTGCCGCTTTCCAGCTCCAGGAGCGGTCTAAGGTTATATTTCAGTTTGAGTCCCTTTGATCTGAGTATGGCAAATACCGAAGCCGAATCCGTAGAGGACATCAGGCTGCCCAGGAGCAGGCAGACCAGTAAAGGCATTTCAAAATTCGGTAAGAGTTCGGATAGAAGGTATATAAAAAAGCCTGTCAATGCAGCAGTTAACAATACCCCAAACGTCGCCAGGATGACCCCTTGTGTGGCAACCGGCCGGATCTCCTCGTACTTGGTGTCCATACCTCCTGAAAACAAGATAATGCTCAGAGCAATAACACCAATGAACTGTGCCGTCTTCTCGCTGGTAAACTCCAGTCCGACCCCATCGCTGCCAAAAATCATACCTACCGCTAAAAATAGCAGAAGGGTGGGGACTCCGAATTTGTATCCGGTTTTTCCTGCAAGTAAACTGAAAAATAGAAGGATGGATCCGATCAAAAGTATGTTTTCGGCGGTAATGGTCATCGTTTAGATTTTGGTTGGTAAAAATAAGCTTTTTTGACAAAAAGTTTGTAAGTAATTGCTATATTTGTGGATTAATTTTTTAAAAATCATCTTTTATGACCAAGCAAATATCATTTCAGGAAGCCGTTTCTCATATTAAATCAGGCATGTCCGTCATGGTTGGCGGTTTTTTGGGAGTAGGCAGTCCCAACCGTTTGCTCGATGCACTCCTCAAGACAGATGTCAAAGACCTGACCATAATAGCAAACGATACGTCATTTGTCGATAAAGGGGTTGGAAGACTGGTTGCCGCCCGTAAGGTAGTTAAGGTTATCACAAGCCATATCGGGACAAATCCGTCTACCGGAGAACAATACCATGCAGGTGAACTGGAAGTGATATTCGTTCCCCAGGGAACGCTCGCTGAAAGGATACGATGTGCCGGAGCCGGACTCGGGGGCATACTGACGCCTACAGGTCTTGGCACTGTTGTTGAAGAAGGTAAGGAAGTGATCAATGTGGACGGTAGGGATTACTTGCTTGAAAAGCCGCTTAAGGCCGATGTCGCCCTTCTGGGTGCCAATATTGCCGACCAGGAGGGAAATCTTTATTATAAAGGGAATACCCGCAACTTCAACACCATGATGGCCATGGCTGCCGACCTGGTGATCGCCGAGGTGGGAGAGATTGTCAAAACGGGAGGGATACTTCCCGAGAACGTCCATACGCAATCGATCTTTGTGGATTACATTGTACGGTAAATGGTAAATAAATAATAAAAATAATAACAATATAAAACGAATCATTATGTCACAAAAACTGAACCTGAAACTTTCCGAAAAAATGTATGAAGATGCCCTCAAGATCATTCCCGGGGCTATTGCAGGTATTCGCCGTCCTTATAATTTCGTGCCGGGCGAATATCCCATTTATTTCGATCATGCCAAAGGCGGCAGGGTAACCGACGTGGACGGAAACGAATATATAGATATGCTGTGCGCCTACGGTCCCATTATTATCGGTCATAGAGAAGAAGAGATTGACAATGTGGTCATCGAACAAATGCGGAACAAAGGTTTTTGTTTTTCCCTGACACAACCGGTACAGAACCGTCTTGCGGAAAAACTGATAGAACTCATACCGTCCGCCGAAATGGCCGTTTTTGTAAAAACGGGTTCAGATGCCACCACTGTGGCGATCAGGGTCGCCCGTGCCAATACCGAAAGGATAAAGATCATCAGGTGCGGTTATCACGGATGGCACGACTGGTGTGTGGAAGTCAAAGGAGGGATCCCCAAAAAGCTGTGGGAGGATGTATATGAATTCCGGTACAACGACCTGGACGAACTCGAAGATCTGATGAAGCAGCATGGTGATGAAACGGCTGCCATTATCATAACACCCGTTGGACATCCGCTGGCAGAAAAGGTCGAGATGCCCAAACCGGGGTTCCTTGAAGGAGTCCGCACCTTGGCCGACAAATATGGTACTATCCTGGTATTTGATGAGATACGCAGCGGATTCCGTTACGATCTGGGAGGTGCCCAGAAATTGTTTGGTGTGACCCCCGATCTGTCCGTCTTCGGAAAAGCCATGGCCAACGGTTATCCGATCGGAGCCGTAGTAGGTAAGGAAAGATATATGAAAGTACTGGCCGACAAGGTATTTCTGTCATCCACTTTTTTCCCTAACAGCCTGGAACAGCTTGCATCCCTGAAGACTATAGAGATCATGGAAAGGGACAATATTTTGGATAAAGTGAAAGCAAAAGGAGAACTCTTCGGTAAAAGGTTGAATGAGGTCATTAAAGACGTTCCGTACGACGTGGAAGTGTCGGGTATTCCCCTGATGCCTTTTATAACCTTTAACCGGGATCCGGATAACCTGTATAAAAAATTACGTCCCGGTTTCTATACCGAATTGATCAGGCGGGGTGTTTTCCTGCAGCCTTACCATCACGGGTACGTTGCCTATCGTCATACCGATGAAGATATGATCTATGCCGCCAATATGGTGGGAGAAGCTTTTGCTGAGTTGAAAAAGTATATTTAAAACCAGACTGACGTATATGGAAAAACTGATCATTACCGCCGCCATTTGTGGCGCCGAGGTCCTTAAGGAACATAACCCTGCGGTACCTTATACCGTAGAGGAATGTGTGCGTGAAGCCCGTTCTTCATACGATGCCGGGGCAAGTATCATACACCTTCATGTCCGTTACGATGACGGGACCCCGACCCAGGACAAGGAACGTTTCCGTGTTATCATGGATGCCATAACCGCGGCGTGTCCGGGTATCATTATTCAGCCTTCCACCGGCGGGGCCGTTGGGATGACAAACGACGAACGGCTGCAGCCTACCGAATTAAATCCGGAAATGGCTACTTTGGATTGCGGGACACTCAACTTTGGAGGGGACGAGATATTCGAGAACACGGAAAATACGATCATATATTTTGGACAACGCATGATAGAACGCGGGATAAAACCCGAATTGGAAGTCTTTGACAAGAGCATGATAGAAATGGCTTTGCGCCTGCATAGGAAAGGACATATTCTCAAGCCTATGCATTTTGATTTTGTCATGGGCGTGAACGGAGGGATAGGAGGTAGTCTGAGGGACTTTGTATTCCTGCGTGGCAGCATTCCCCACGATGCCACTTATACGGTGGCCGGGGTGGGACGCTACGAAATGCCCCTTGCCGTTGCCGCCATCATTGACGGGGGACACGTCAGGGTAGGTTTTGAGGACAACGTATATTTGTCAAGAGGTGTGCTGGCCCGTTCAAACGGGGAACTGGTGGAAAAAGTGGTCCGGATGGCAAAGGAACTGGGCCGTGACATTGCTACACCGGATGAAGCACGTCAGATCCTGAGTCTTCCCAAAAGAAAACAATAATTAAATTCAAATCTTACTTTAGTAACATCGATCGCACATGAAAAAAGGTAACAAGTATGGTCTCCACCGGGTATTGGAGCCTAAAGGCGTTCTGCCTCAACCTGCCAATAAACTGGATAACAATATGGATGAGATCTATGACAATGAGATCCTGATAGATGTCAGGACCCTGAATATAGACTCAGCCAGTTTTACGCAGATAGAAGAGCAAGCGGGAGGCGACAAGGCCAAAATAGCCGAAATTATGATGGATATTGTGGCAAAACAAGGTAAACACAGGAATCCCGTTACAGGATCGGGAGGAATGCTGCTGGGGGTCGTGGAGAAGATAGGAGATGCCTTGGCCGGGAAGATCGATCTTAAGGTGGGTGATAAGATAGCCACATTGGTCTCTCTGTCACTAACACCGCTTCGTATTGACAAGATCAAGGATATCCGGCCCGATATTGATCAGGTGGACATAGATGGCAAGGCCATACTTTTTGAAAGCGGTATATATGCCAAGATCCCCGATGACATGCCTGAAACGTTGGCTCTGTCCGCATTGGACGTGGCCGGCGCACCTGCCCAGACGGCTAAACTGGTCAAGCCGGGCGATACCGTGCTGATTATCGGAGCCGGAGGAAAATCGGGCATGCTGTGCAGTTATGAAGCAAAGAAAAGGGCCGGCGTTACCGGCAAGGTCATAGGCCTGTGCCACAGCGCACGTTCTACCAAACGTATGATGGACCTTGGTTTTTGTGATCATGTTTTTTCTGCCGATGCTACCCAACCCGTTCCCGTTCTTGAAAAGATAGAAGAATTGACAAACGGGCAACTGTGCGATGTTACCATCAACAATGTGAACATACCCGATACCGAAATGACTTCCATCTTGTGCACCAAGGACGACGGGTTGGTCTATTTTTTCTCCATGGCCACCAACTTTACAAAAGCCGCACTCGGTGCGGAAGGAGTCGGTTCCGATGTGACCATGATCGTAGGTAACGGGTATACGAAAGGACATGCCGAGATTACACTTCAGTTACTTAGGGAAAGTGAAAAGCTCCGCAATATCTTCACGGAACTGTATGCATCGTAATTATTAGACCATATATGAAAGAATCAAGAAGAAAACAATTGTTTCCAGATGTGACGGACCAGATGTGGAATGACTGGAAATGGCAGGTCAAAAACAGGATCGTAGACCTGGACCAGTTAAGGAAGTATATAGCCCTTACACCCGAAGAGGAAGAAGGGGTGAAGCAGTCGCTCAAAATGCTCCGTATGGCTATTACCCCGTATTACCTGAGCCTTATTGATCCGGATGATCCGGATTGTCCTGTAAGGAAACAGGCCATACCTTCCATAAAAGAAACATACCGTTCTCCTGCCGATCTGGTGGATCCCCTGCATGAAGATGAGGATTCTCCGGTACCCGGCCTGACACACAGGTATCCTGACAGGGTGCTTTTCCTTGTTACGGATCAGTGCTCCATGTATTGTCGCCATTGTACCAGGCGCCGTTTTGCAGGTCAGAAAGACCATGAAGCCTCCGGAGACAGGATACAGGAAGCTATCAATTATATAGCCCGTACACCTCAGGTAAGGGATGTGCTTCTGTCTGGAGGTGACCCGCTGACTATGGTCGATTCCAAGCTGGAGTCAATCATCTCTCGTTTGCGTGAAATACCCCATGTGGAAATCATTCGCATTGGTACCCGCGTACCGGTAGTCTGTCCGCAAAGGATCACGCCGGAGCTTATGGCTATGCTTAAAAAATACCATCCTATCTGGATAAATACACACTTCAACCACCCCAACGAGATAACCGAAACATCAAAAGCCGCCTGCGAAAGGATGGCCGATGCAGGCATACCCGTTGGCAACCAGAGCGTATTGCTGCGCGGTGTCAACGACTGTGTGCATACGATGAAGGACCTTGTACATAAACTGGTTCTGATACGTGTCCGTCCCTATTACATCTACCAGTGTGATCTGTCCCTGGGACTGGAACATTTCAGAACGCCCGTTTCTAAAGGGATAGAGATCATTGAAGGGCTTCGCGGACATACTTCCGGGTATGCTGTTCCCACTTTTGTGGTGGACGCTCCGGGGGGAGGAGGCAAAATACCTGTGATGCCCACCTATGTGATCAGCCAGTCACCCGGAAGGATGGTGTTGCGCAATTACGAAGGCGTTATTACCACATATACCGAACCTGTTGCATATGATAATAAATGTCATTGCAAAAAATGTGTTGAAAAGGCTACGCTGGGAGGGGTATCGGGTGTTTTACAGGGACAGCAACTGTCCCTGGAACCGTCTCATCTGCAAAGAAAAGAACGCAATCACAAGAAGTGACTGAATGCCGTTTGTTGATCAGATAATCCGTTACGGCAGTCTTTCGGTTGTGGGATTGGGAAAGAATACCGGGAAGACTGAGTGTTTGAACTATGTGATGAGACGGTTGTCTGAGATGAGGAAGGTGGTGGCGGTCACTTCAATAGGAATTGATGGGGAAGGGGTGGACCAGGTGACTTTTACTCCAAAACCGAGCATTTACCTGGAGAAGGGTATGTATTTCACGACCCTTTCTTCATTTTACACCAGAAAGCAGTTCCAGGCGGAAATATGCCATGTAGAGAATGCAGGCACGGTATTGGGAAAAATGGTTACCGCCAGGGTGCTGGAGAGGGGAAAGATGGTCCTGGCCGGCCCGTCCGATACGGTCTCGCTGCAACGGTGGGTGTCCCGGATACCGGAAAGGTTTCCCGTAGACGTATGTCTTGTTGACGGTGCCATATCGCGTTTGAGTTCGGCATCGCCTGTTGTCACCCGCTCCATGGTACTGGCAACGGGTGCGGCTTATTCGGCAAATGTGAGGACGCTTGTGGAAAGAACGCGTTTTGTGTACGATACGGTACGATTACCCCAGGCACCGTCCGGATTGAGAGAAAAACTCGAACAGGTCACCAAAGGCATCCGTATTATTACGGACAAAGGGGAGATCACCGATCCGGGGGTAAGATCGGTACTGCTTCCGGACCAGGTCCGAAAGGTATTGGAAACAGGCGGGAACAGGTTGTACGTACCCGGCGTAGTCGGCAATGCGTTGCTTAAAGCATTGGGGGAAAGAAAAGAAGCAGGGGAAACGGAACTGTATGTGAGGGATTTTTCACGTATTTTTGCCGAACCCCGCGTATTTTACTCTTTTCTCAGAAAAGGAGGCCGTATCTTGCAATTGTTCACGACCCATTTACTGGCCATTTGCGTGAACCCCCTTTCACCGGAAGGTATCCGGCTGAAATCGGAAGAACTTGTAGACAAGATGCAGCGTGTGGTGGAAGTGCCGGTTTACGATATTAAAAAGATCAGATCATGAATTTTGCCCGGTTTGCAGAAAGAATTGATGGACTTCAGTATATGGCTGACAAGATGGAACTTTCAGGTTCCCGTGTCCGTCGTTATCTGATGCAGTCCAACTTCTGTTCAAACGGGGATGTTTTGAATTCCGATTTTGATATTCTGCAAAAAGCACTTGACATCCTTTCGGATCCGGATGCCATGTCCGGAGTCATGCAATTGAGGCATCTTTTCGCTCAGGTACACGATATCCAGGGAACGCTTCACGCTCTTAGTCAACGGCATACGCTGGATGAGGTGGAATTGTTCGAGATAAAATACTTTGCAACCCTTTGCAGCGATTTCCGTAACGTATGTACCCTGATAGGGTTCCCTTACGAAAACCCTGAGGATTTGCCGCAGGTGCGTGAACTGCTGGATCCCCACGGAACAGGGACCGTATCGTTCCAATTGTACGATTGCTACAGTCAGTCATTGTCGCAGGCAAGGGCGCTTGCACGGAGTACGGATCCTGAAAAAGAACCTGAGACATGGAATACCGTTCAGGATACGATTCAGAAGGAAGAATTGGCAGTCAGGGAAATGCTTTCCCAAAAGCTCAATACCTCGTATCAGGTGCTGCGGGACAATTTTGACCGTATGGCCCGTATAGAGATCTGGTTTGCCAAAGCAGACCTTGCCGTACGTTATGAAATGGTCCGGCCGGATATTGTTACCGGTTCGGCTGATGATCAACTGCACATAGAAGGCATGATTAATCCGCAGATCGCAGATATACTGGGAACGGTCAACAAAACGTTTCAGCCGGTGTCTATAACCCTTACAAGCGGTCCCTGTCTGCTGACCGGGGCCAATATGAGCGGCAAGACCGTAGTATTGAAAACACTGGCCCTGATTCAGACCCTGGCGCAGTTTTCTTTCTTTGTCCCGGCCCGGAGGGCATCTATTCCCCTTGTAAAGGACGTTTTTCTGGTCATAGGCGACAAACAAGACCAATATAGGGGGTTGTCTTCGTTTGCGGCTGAAATGCTCCAATTAGACCGGATAATGGCCGTTATCAGGAAAGGCACCCGGTTACTGTTACTGGTGGATGAACCTGCCCGGACCACAAATCCCGTAGAAGGGGCTGCGATTTTGTGTGCATTGGTTGATTTTTTGGAGCGGTACCGTACCATGTCCCTGGTAAGTACCCATTACGGAGATCTGGGATTGTCCTGCCGGAAATTGCGTGTGTCGGGTTTCGATACTGCGAAGGTGAAGGGACGTCTCGATCCCCTGATGATGAACGATTATATGGATTACAGTCTGACTGAGGATAAGGACGGATCCGTTCCTATGGAGGCTTTGCCTATAGCGCGCCTTCTGGGTGTGGACGATTCCTTTATCGGATCGGCACAGAAATATGTCAAAAGAACGATCAAATGAGAGAATCGAAATTAGGACTTGATTTTAATAAAGTGGAGAGTGCCAGGGGAATGGCTGCGGAAATTGCCGGACAGGTACAGCGCTTTGTTGAAAACTACACTACCGTGGCGGTAGAAAGGACATTGTGCAGGCTGATGGGTATTGACGGAGTGGACGGCGACGGTATCCCTTTGCCCAATCTCTTGGTGGACGCACTAAAGGAGAGGGGAATGCTCGGTGACGGCGTGCTGCGCTTTCTGGGCAATGCCATCTACCTGACCGGAAAACGTCCCCAACAAACGGCTGAAGACATTTCACAGGACGTTTATGATTTTTCACGCCATCAAGATCTTTCTCTTTCAGATTCGGATATAGGAGAAATCCTCCGGCCTTATATTGAGCAAAGCGTATCGGCCATTAAGGCCAGACGGCAAAACAGGGAGCAAAACATAAAAAGGCTGGGAGAGGGACCCCGTCCGTACCTGTATGTGATCGTGGCCACAGGCAACATCTATGAAGATGCCATACAGGCTCAGGCTGCCGCCCGCCAGGGGGCGGACATCATAGCGGTGATCAGGACTACCGGACAGTCTTTGTTGGATTACGTTCCATACGGTGCCACTACCGAAGGGTTCGGCGGGACGTATGCCACCCAGGAAAATTTCAGAATCATGCGCAAAGCGCTTGACCAGGTTGGGGAAGAAGTCGGCCGTTATATCAGGCTGTGCAATTACTGTTCGGGGCTATGCATGCCCGAAATAGCCGTCATGGGTGCCTTTGAAGGGTTGGATGTGATGTTGAACGACGCCCTGTACGGGATCCTCTTCAGGGATATCAATATGCAGAGAACGCTTATAGATCAGTATTTTTCCCGGATGATCAACGGATTTGCCGGAGTAATCATCAATACGGGAGAAGATAATTATCTGACTACAGCCGATGCTTTTGAAGAAGCACATACGGTGCTTGCGTCGGATTTCATAAACGAGCAACTGGCCCTCATTGCAGGTATCCCGGAAGAGCAAATGGGATTGGGACATGCCTTTGAGATGGATCCCGATATGGAGAACGCCTTCCTTTACGAATTGGCACAGGCACAGATGACGCGTGAGATATTTCCTGCGGCACCTCTTAAATACATGCCTCCTACCAAGTTTATGACCGGCAATATTTTCAAGGGACATATCCAGGATGCCCTGTTCAACCTGGTCGGTATCTGGACCGGACAAGGTATCCAGTTGTTGGGCATGCCAACCGAAGCGATCCACACCCCTTTCATGAGTGACAGATACCTCTCCATAGAGAACGCCAGGTATATATTTACCAGTTTCAAGAATATAGGCGGGGAGGTGGAGTTTAAAAAGGACGGGTTGATACGCAAACGTGCCGCCGAAGTATTGGACAATGCATACGATCTGTTGGAAAGGGTGAAGCAGGAAGGACTTTTTACGGCACTCGAGAAAGGTTTTTTTGCCAATGTACGCAGACCCAGGCAGGGTGGCAAGGGACTTAACGGGGTGACCCGCAAATCTGCCTTATACTTGAATCCATTTATACAATTGTTTAAAGGTAACAGATGATCATGAGCGGAGGTTTATATTCAACAGAAGCACAGGATTTTGATAAAACATTGGATCTGACCAGGGTAAAACCTTACGGGGATACGATGAACGACGGTAAGGTACAGCTCAGTTTCACACTTCCGGTCCCTGCAGGTCCCGAGGCCATACAGGCGGCAAAACAATTGTTGCGGAGCATGGGAATGGATAATCCCCAGGTAGTTTTTTCAAAGGAACTTACCCCGGGATTCACTTTTTTCAATTGTTACGGGGTCTTGCAACATACGGTCAACTATTCCACCATACACGTTCCCAGGGTGGAAAGTCAGGTGATGGACATGCAACAGACAGATGCTTATATTAAGGAGCACATAGGACGTAAATTGGTAATGGTGGGAGCCAGTACCGGTACCGACGCCCATACGGTGGGAATTGATGCCATTATGAATATGAAGGGTTATGCCGGTCACTTTGGGTTGGAACGTTACGAAATGATCGAAGCCCACAACCTTGGCTCGCAAGTGGCTAATGAAGAGCTGATTGCCAGGGCCATAGAATTGAAGGCAGATGCCGTCCTGGTCTCGCAAACCGTGACGCAGAAAGACATACACATTACAAACCTTTCGGAATTGATCGAAATGGCAGAAGCCGAAGGGATCAGAGACCGCATGCTGTTGGTGTGCGGCGGACCCAGAATCTCCCATGAACTGGCAAAAGAGCTCGGTTTCGATGCCGGTTTCGGAGTCAACACCTATGCCTGTGATGTGGCATCATTTGTAGCTCAGGAATATGTAAAAAGAAAAATGAAAAAATAACTAAAAAAAAATGATCATGGACAAGAATCAAATCAGGGAAATCATAGCGCGTCGTGCGGCTATGGAATTGAAGGACGGAGACGTCGTTAATTTGGGCATCGGACTGCCCACAGAGGTTTTAAAATACCTGCCGTCAAACTTGAAAGTCACTCTACAATCTGAAAACGGATGTTTGGGTATGGGAAATCCGCCTGCTCAGGGAGAGGAAGATCCCAATCTGATAGATGCCGGAGGAGGGCCGATAACCCTGAAACCCGGGGCTTCCTGTTTTGATTCTGCCGTTTCGTTTTCCATCATACGCGGCGGTCATGTGGATGTAACGATGTTGGGTTCACTTCAGGTGGATGAAAAAGGGAACATTGCCAACTGGTCCATTCCCGGAAAAATGACACCGGGCATAGGAGGGGCTATGGACCTTATAGTCGGGGCGAAAAAAGTCATCGTTACGATGGAACATACCGCCAAGGGAAGACACAAAATCCTGGAAAAATGTACGTTGCCTTTGACTGCAAAGGGGCAGGTGGACCGCATTATTACGGAAATGGGAGTAATAGACGTTACCCCGGATGGATTACTGCTCAAAGAGATCAACCCTGCATTCACTTTTGAGCAGGTACAGGAAGCCACAGGATGCAAATTGATGGTGGCAGAAAATCTAAAATCAATGTAATTATTATAAAATCAATTTATTATGGAAAAAGTCTATATCATTACAGCTAAACGTACAGCCATCGGGAAAATGTTGGGATCGTTGACAAGCATCAGCCCGGCAGATATGGCCACGATCGTGATCAAGAATATTCTGGAGGAGACAAAGATCGATCCTTCCCTGATTGATGAGGTGATTGTCGGAAACATACTGATGGCAGGACAGAAACAGGGGATCGCACGCCAGGCTGCCGTTAATGCGGGGATTCCCCATCACGTCCCCGCCTATGGGGTTAACATGATCTGCGGCAGCGGCATGAAATCCATAATGAACGGATATCAGTCCATATTGAGCGGGAACGCTTCCATCGTGCTGGCCGGAGGGGTGGAAAACATGTCATCTGCCGGATTTGTTATGCATGGGGTCAGGGAAGGGATCAAGATGGGTGATTTTAAAGCCGTTGATCATATGGTCTGTGACGGATTGACGGACGCCTTCGGCAATTATCATATGGGTATAACGGCTGAAAACATTGCGGAAAAATATAATATCTCGCGTCAGCAACAGGATGAATTCGCTTTCAATTCGCAACAGAAAGCCATTCGGGCGGTAGATACGGGAGTGTTCAAAGACGAGATCGTTCCGGTGACCATAACCCGCAGAAAGGACTCGTTTGTATTTGACACGGATGAATTCCCCAACAGGACCTCGACACTTGAGAAGATGGCCGCCCTGCGCCCTGCTTTTAAAAAGGACGGTACGGTCACAGCGGCAAATGCTTCCGGTATAAACGACGGAGCCTCCTTTGTCCTGATTGCTTCCGAAAAAGCTGTCAAAGATCTGAACCTGAAGCCTATGGCAGAGATCGTGGCTGTCGGCCAGGCAGGCGTTGATCCTGCTTACATGGGTATGGGCCCCGTTCCAGCTATCGGTAATGTGCTTAAAAAAGCCGGCATGAAACTCAATCAGATGGATCTTTTGGAACTCAATGAAGCTTTTGCTGCTCAATCACTCGGTGTCATCGATCAGTTGCAGCAACAACATGGAGTCGACCGCTCCTGGTTCGAGGAGCATTGCAATGTTAACGGAGGTGCCATAGCATTGGGTCATCCCATAGGGGCTTCCGGAAACCGTATAACCGTTACCCTTGTACATGAAATGAAACGCAGGAAATCCCAATACGGACTTGCTGCCTTATGTATCGGGGGAGGTATGGGTACGGCATTGATCCTTAGGAATCTGCAGTAATTCATAAATTTGCGGGCTTCTTAATTCAAAAAAAACACCTATTTTTAACCGTATTAAAAAATACCGGTTATGAAAACTCATTATCTGGAATATATCAACAACAGTATAGTTAAAGCGTGGGATATGCCTGCGCTGACTAACTACAACAAGAATGCGTACACGTACGGTGAAATGGCACAAAAGGTCGCCGGGTACCATATTCTGTTTGAGAAAATGGGATTGAAAAAAGGCGACAAAGTGGCGCTTTGCGGTTCTAACAGTGCCGAATGGGGAATTGCTTTTTTGGCGGCTTCCTCATACGAAGCGGTAGTTGTGCCGTTGCTGAACGATTTTCATCCCGACAGTGTTATGACATTGACCGATCATTCGGAAGCAAGGATATTCTTTGTAAGCAGGGAAATATGGGACAAAACGGATATTGCCCGTATGCCCCTTCTGGAACTTGTCGTTATCCTGGAAGACTGGCAGATAGCTTATGCTAAAAACCCTGCCGTAAAGGAAGTGGACGATAACATGGATGCTTTGTTTAAAGAAAAGTATCCCAATGGATTTGGTCCGGATGACGTTAATTATCCTACGGACAATTTTGATGACCTGGCACTGATCAATTATACTTCGGGAACTACCAGTGCTCCCAAAGGAGTTATGCTGACCTACCGGAACATCAGTTCAAACGTTCAGTTCGGTTTAAGTGAAATACCAAACGGTCCCGGTGACAATATCGTTTCCATGCTGCCTATGGCACACATGTACGGGATGGCTTTCGAATACCTTTACCAGCTGGCGGGAGGCACGCAGATCTTTTTCCTTGGCAAGGTCCCTTCGCCCAAAGTCCTTCTGAATGCCCTGGCCACGGTGCAGCCTTATATAGTGATCACCGTACCGCTTGTAATTGAAAAGATATTCAAGAGTTCCGTCTTTCCCACCATTCGTAAACCCGTGATAAAATTAATTATGAAGGTGCCCGGACTGGCTTCCGTGATACATAAGCAAATACGGAAAAAACTGTTGCATGCGTTCGGAGGGAAGATACGAAGCATTGTAATAGGCGGTGCCGCCATAAACCAGGAAGTGGAAAGCCTCATGAAGACTATCAAACTGCCTTATACGGTAGGGTACGGGATGACCGAGTGTGCACCGTTGCTCTCTTATGAGGATACCCGTAAATTTGTGAAGGGGTCTTGTGGGAAGCCTGTACACAGGATGTCTTTGCGTGTAGACTCGGATGATCCCCACACAATAGTGGGAGAATTGCAGGCTCGTGGCGACAATGTCATGATAGGGTATTACAAGAATCCGGAAGCGACTGCAGCCGCCTTTACCAAGGACGGATGGCTGCGTACCGGGGATCTGGGACTTATGGACAAGGAGAACAACGTGTTTATCAAAGGACGCAGTAAAAACCTGATAATCGGGGCTAGCGGTCAGAATATTTATCCAGAAGAAATTGAGGACAAATTGAATAACCAACCTTATGTAATTGAGTCGGTAGTAGTGGAAAGGGATAAAAAACTGGTTGCTCTTGTATTTCCGGATTATGACCGTGTTTCACAGGAATCTCTGGATTCTATGAACCTGGCACAACTGATGGAAGAAAACCGCATACGGTTGAATATGTTACTGCCTGTCTTCAGCCGTATCCATACGATTGAACTGCAGTCGGAAGCCTTTGAAAAGACACCCAAACGAAGTATCAAACGTTTCCTTTACAAATAGTTTTTAAGTTAGTCTTGAAATAAAATATTCAGTACGAAACCCCAGGATCAAAGTTATGGTTCGGGGGTTTCGTTTTTTGAAGGGGTAGTTCCTGATTAAAACGTTCAGAGTTCTTGTATTCCGTCAGCATAGACGACATTAAACTGATCATAAAAAAGGAATTTGTCTATAAAGTTCCCAGTTCTTTAGAGGGAGATTACATTCTTCGGATTTCTACCAGTAATAATAAAGCCCTTATCCTGGGTATTTCAGAAAGATTGGAAATAAACATTCCTGCATCCTTAAAAACAGCGGAAATAGTTACAGAATCCTGCTACCTCTATGAAACAGCCGACAAAGAGAAAGTTAAAAAGTCAGATTTGCAACAGACCATGCAAAGCGAAAACCAGCTAAGTTTATTTTGTAACATAAAAAATCTAACCAAAAACGAATTGACCGTTTCCCCAATTTATGAAATATATCAAAACAGCCTTTACGGAGAAAAAACAGAAGACACACAAAGGTTTGAAGATATTACACTTGTGCCGGATGAACAAAAATCCGTTTCCTGGTTAATGCCTACTGCCCTAACCCAGATTCCGCAGGTAGTTAAGGTTTATTTGGAATCAAATCAAACATATTCTAACAGCATAACTGCCAGATATGCTCTTCCGGCCAACAGCAGAACAACCATCAACAACATCTTTTTAGATAAAACTTTTTACAAAAAAGGGGAAGAAATGAATTTGTCTATCCTCTGGACATCATCTGTTAATGAAAAAGATATTAACTTTAAAATCTCAATCCTTAACAAAGACGGAAAAGAATGTTTGCCGGAAATAGTTAA
>Ga0116183_1000039_pt1 | contig 120663 bp, 111 predicted proteins | sample AD_UKC078_MetaG_FD_89753 | JGI IMG/M metagenome (GOLD analysis project Ga0116183, IMG submission 89753) | Active sludge microbial communities of municipal wastewater-treating anaerobic digesters from USA - AD_UKC078_MetaG | ecosystem: Engineered > Bioreactor > Anaerobic > Digestate | place...
AACTGCTATGTCGAACAAAAGAACTGGTCGGTCGTAAGGAAGATGATCGGCTATGGACGATTAGAGGGGCAGGAGGCGACAGACATCCTCAACCACTATTACGAGCTCCTGTCTTTGCTCAATCACTTCTTTTTGCCCTCCCAAAAACTGGTCAAAAGAGTGCGAGACGGCAGCCGGGTGATTCGCAAGCACGACCTTGCCATTACTCCCTACCGCCGTCTCTTGATTGAAGACACCTTGTGCCCCCAACAGAAAGAGGAATTGCACGAGTTCTTTGAAGCGCTGGATCTCATCTCTATCCAAAAAGAAATGGCCAAGCTCCTTGCGCAAATCCAATCTCTGAGTTTAGGGTATTAGAAAGTGAGGGCTTTTGGAAGACACGGTCAACGGCATTTATTTCTTGGGCTTCGTTGCTTCCCACAACGGCATTTATTTATTGGGCGATATGAATGGCAAAAGGAGATCTGAATCGTTTCGTGCGATCTGCGCGTAAACGCGTCTTTCCCATAACGGCGGGTGCCTGTTGCTGCCAACTTATTTCTCTGCCTGATGTCCCATCTTGGAAGGGGGTTCTTCATCCCGTCATGCCAAGTTAAAAGCTTCCTTAACAGGGTGGAATGGCATGGATCCGCCCTCACCAAAATCGAATTGCCCATGGCAGAAAAGACAGCTTCAATACCGTAGGCATACTGCTCAATGTCAGCAAGGTGGGGACCGCTTTTTCAGGACCCTGACCCTCAATCCAGGTCTGACGGGAATAAACGCCCTCAATGCATTTCCCGGACACAACAGGTTTTCACATGAGAGCACCCAGTGCCGCAACCTCCCGCTGCATACGGACATACGGGCGCGTCTTACACTTTTTTCTTTGGGAGTAATTCAAAGGAGGTATTTAGCACCATTGGCTGCCGTGGCACAAAACTTTTTCCGCTTGACCCGTCCCAATGAATCGGTTCTCTGGAGATAAATCTGAGTTCAGTCATGCTACAGTTTCGCACTCCTCGAAATTCAATCATACCCGACCATACCGATGGGTCCGCTTTGTGATTAATTGGGTCACGATCCAACCTGCCCACCAAGCTCAACCTATGCAAAAGCATCTTGCTTGACCGTTGGATGATTGCGTATCAAATTAGGTAATTGTCCGTCTCCGAGAGCAGTTCGTTTATATAGTCGATTGACGAAAGATAAGAGTTGCTATTCACTGATGCCTTAACAAAAATTCTTGCGAGCTGGCGATCAATTTCAAACAAGTATCCCATATTGCCATTTCCGTTTTTGTCAAAAGGAGAATACTTTACCTGGCATAAGCGGATAATATCATCTGTAAAGGCAGACGTTTTTATTGGACGCCTAATATAGGTGTAGTCGCAGTCAATTTTGCGACCGTCATTATCCCACAAATTGTCAGCCAACAATCCGTGGGGCTGAACAAAAGCGTAGCAATTGCCAAGTGCAACGCTAATAGCCTGAACATTTCCGCCAAATCCATGGAGAATAATGTCGCCCTTACGCACATCAAGGAGACGTGTCCAATGGTGAGGCATGTTGCCCGCCTTGTCAGAAATGGGCGCCCAAATATACCCACCACGGTACTCTTGATCAAAGCTGCTACCTTGGAAAACAAAGAATGTCATCCGCCTTTTTCTGCTTAGCTGAGAACTTGCAACTGGTTTAGCCTTCGAGGTTGTTTTTTTCAATCCTGAAGCATCTTTTGCAGCTTTTATATCTGGTTTTCTAGTTGTCTCAATTGTGCGCTCATGCTCTGCTGGCCGCCTTGCTTCTTCAGTTTGACGTGCAAGAGTGAGATCGTTCATAATCAATTCTTGTATTGCTGGATCTTCAGCTTTAATGAATCCTGCAAATGCATCTGGATACAAAAATTTTCTGGACTTATCCTCAAATTGGACAATGAAATAGTTGTCATAGGCACTCGTGACAACGCCAGTACCGAATGCAATATGTTTCACGCTTAAATTCAATAAATCCACGGAGCCACACCTCCTTTAGATGATTGTACACTGACATCATTCGGATTCTCGAGGATTCAGTGAAAAGTACTCTTCGGAGCTACAATGATCGTTCGCGTGTTAAGAGATTGCTACTTTCTCTATGCATAAGAGCAAGCGATTCACTATGTCTGTCTGTGAAGCTAAATCACTTCAAATATTGTCGCTGTAACATGTTTCGCAATCACATTACACCTAACCATCTAGTCATCAGCAAAGATTATCCTTTTCTTGTGTCATTGAAACCACCGTCTCAACGTGTGCCGTCCTGGGGAACATGTCAACCGGCTGTACGGACTCCACCCGGTAAACTTCACTGAGAAGCGCCAGATCCCGGGCCAGTGTGGCCGGATTGCAACTGATATAGACAATGCGGGGTGTTCCTGACCGCTTAATGACTTCAATGGCCTGCGGTTCAAGTCCCTTCCTCGGCGGGTCAGCCACCAGGGCATCAAAGGGAGGGTTGGATCCATTGTCCGAATAGTCCTTCAACCACCGGGTCGCATCGGCTTCAATAAAGGTGAGACTGTCAAGTCCGTTGATCCCCGCATTATTCCTTGCGTCCATGACTGCCTGTTTAACCTGGTCAATACCAGTCACTTCAAGGGGCGGTGCCTGGTCTCTCATGGCAGCCGCGAACTGGAGGCTCAGTGCGCCAACCCCGCAATAAAGGTCAAGGAGGCGTTGACCGGGGATGAGCTTGGCGGCCTTGATGACCTCTTCAAATAAGACAGCTGCCTGCTTCGGATTCACTTGGAAGAAGCTGTCGGGGGAGATCATGTAAGTGACGCCCCGGATGGTTTCCTCAATCGTTCGACTGCCCTCTGCATGCCGGTAATGGGAGGACAGGACCCGGTTGCCTTTTTCTTTCATGTCATTGATCCAGACACTGTGAAGTGTGAACCCTTGTAGTTCAACTGACTCTCTGAGTTCAGGAAGCCAGGAAAAAAACATCACGTCCGCCTCCTGGTCATTGACGACAAAGACCAGCATGACCTGCCTGGAAGAAAAGGCCGTCCGGATAAGCAGATGACGGAGTGTGCCCTGGTGCGTCCCTTCGTCATAGGGCGTGATTGTGCCGCCGGATGCGAGTTCTCTTATACGGTTTACCAGAGAGAGTGCCGGCTGGCTTTGAATTTTGCAATGGCACAGATCCACAAGATCATGTGAACCGAACCGGTATTGCCCGATCGTGAGACTGTTTTTGTCATTGGCTGACCGGCCCACGGGGAAGATGCTCTTTCCCCGGTAGTGGAAGGGATCCTCCATACCGAGGATCGGTCTGAACACAGAAGAACCGGCGTCTATTGGCCCCTGTCGGCTGAGCAGGTCACGCACCCGCTTTTCTTTGTAAGCAAGCTCAGCCTGGTAACTTAGGTGACGGAGCCTGCAGCTGCCGCAGGCGGGAAAGTATTCACAATCACTCTCAATGCGGTCATCGCTTGTTTGAATAATCCGGTCCAGATCCAGCACCAGATAGTGGCGGCTCCTTTTGGTCAAAATGCCTGTCACCTTTTCACCGGGCAGGGCCCCGTCGACAAAGCAGATCATCCCTTCAAGCGAGGTGGAAGGTGAACCGCCTTCCCTGATGATACCGACGCCCTGGCCCCGCTCGTTGAGATCGCGGATTTCGCAAAAGAAGGAATTACGCGTTCCGGCCATGGCTGCTGATTTCCCCCCGTTAGCTGTTACACGATATCTCGACCTGTTTCGACAATAATTATAAACTGTTTTCAGAAGAGTTCCTGTTTCGGTCAATTAATCTCACGGGTGGGAGGCGGAAAGCACACCCTTTTCATAATCTGTGACAGTACCGCTGGCACTTGCACAAAAAGTTGGACTGTGGTATAAAAGTACAGGCTATTATCAAATTGATTATTTGAGTAATATTTGCCCAGATATTAGTAATACCATTGAAGAAGACACTAATATAACTTGAATATATATTAGCAAAATTGAAAAATATTCGGTAGGTCGAAAAAGAAATGAAACGGGTTCTTATACTGATTTCCATAGTCCTTCTCTTACTGGTGATTGCGGTCGGTGGCGTTTGGGCACAAAAAACCGATGAAGAGGCCGAACCAACTGCAACTTTGCTTTCCAGCACCAATACGGACGATGAGGGGATCGGCGGGAACATGTTCGGGGAGGACCCGGTGGAGGGTGCCGCTGTAACCGATATTGAATAATAATTAATAATTTCTCTTGATCCCTTTATGGAAAGGGACTTGACCGGGAAACCTGTTCTGCCGAAACCCCTGAGGGGTGGGGAGCAGATCTTTTTTTGCCCGGCAGGCAGTCCCGTGTGGCGAGGCTGAGATGTGACCGGAGCATGCTATATTGAACCATGTGACTGAGTTGCCGGAAAAGGATATTGTCAAGGGACGGCAGGTCCTGATCGCAGGGCAGAATGAGCTGGCGGCAAGTGTCGTGGAACAGTTGGCAGGGGCCGGTGTCGGCGCCTTTGTTTTTTTATCTTCAACAGAGGGCTTGTCTGCTGATTCCCGGGACGCCATGATCCGTGCCGTCCGTTCAACCGGCCGGGAGGCGGATCTCCGCTTGATCCAGGTCTCAGGCTATGATCCCCGCGCATATCTGTTTCCTGAAGAGACGGATCTTCTGGTTGACTGTTCCACCGACATGAGGGATCATCTCCAGCTGGAGGAGGCAAGCCGGGTTCAGGGGATTCCCATGATACTGGCTTACGAGGACCGTGAGTGTCTGCTGACGGGCCTGGTCGATCCATACGCCGGCAGTCTGGGCCTGCTCTTTTCAGACGGTGCCCGGTTGAGCTCTTTGGTTGCAAAGGGAGAAAAGATGAACAGTTTGCCTGGCGATCCGTTTGTCGGGGCAGTCAGCGACGTATGCCGGCTGACCCTGGCTTCGCTGACGGGCCAGGCCCGTTTTTTCGGATCGAAACTCCGCCTGGTCGAACGGAAGACCGGGAGTCTTTCAGTCCACGTGATGCCAACCGCCATTCCCTCTTATTGGCGCATGGTCCTGATTGGCTCAGATCATCGGAATCTGGATCAGACAAGCTTGTGTGTTTTGCTGGCCCGGTTTTTTACCAAACAGGGCCGGACGGCGGCATGGCTGAAAATTGAAACGCTTGGTCAGGAAGAAAAAACAGCTGTCTTCGAAGAAAACCCTGAATCAGCAGAAGATCCGGTCCGATCGCTTTTCGAGGCGGGATGCCAGCGCGTGATCCGGCTTCTTGCTTCTGAAAAAGGCATCCGGGAGAGGTCTCCGGGCCTTTTGGAAGATTTGTTCGCATCCGTGGGTGCCGGGGGTCTTCTGCTCTGTGAATCAAACACAGCCCGCTTCTTCCTGCAGCCTGGTTATTTTATTCATCTGACCTCCCCTGACGGCGCAGCCGGACCAGCTGCCATCCGTACCCGACGCCTTGCCGACAGACTGATCCCGTCCCCCTTTGCAGCCGTAGAAGTCAAGGACATAAGTCAGCAAATCGATCGAATGATTTGAGCCGTGAAAAGCGCGGGATTCCAGGAGGTTAAGACAAAATACCGATCCCTGCCCTGAATTAAACAGGGTCTACAGTCTTTCCCGACTACCGCGAAGCCTGAGGGCCAGTTCAGGCTCATCCGTCATAATGACCTCAACTCTCCGCCAAAGAGCATTGCGGATAAACCATGGGTGGTTGACCGTCCAGATACGAACCTTCAATCCCCGCCCGTGCGCCTGACGTGTAAGCCAGGGCCAAAGCTGATTGGCAAAGAAGGGATGAATGGCATCCAGGCCATGCATCAATGCTTTACCCACAACAGAGGGCAGAAATTTCTGGTAGAGGAAACCCACATCCATGTCGGGCGCCAGCCTTTTAAAGATCGCCACACTGTCCAGGCTGAAGGATGAGATGATGACACGGTCACGAAGGCCGTAGCTGTCAACCAGCCCGAGGACCTCTTTTTCCATGCCTTCATAGGGGACAATGGTATTCTTGAGCTCCAGATTGGCAGTCATGGAGGTCGTTTTGAACCAGGCCAGAAACTCATCAAGCGAGGGTGCACATTCGAGCGGGGAATCGGGCCTGTAGCGGGCAATGTTCAGGGCGGACAGCTCTTCGAATGTCAGATCCTTGACCCAGAGGTCTTCTCCTGACAGTCTTGCAAGATTCTCATCGTGGCAGATGATCAGCTGACCATCTGCCGTCCGCTGGACATCAAGCTCAATGCCGTCCAGCCCCATGGCTTCCGCAGCCCGGAAAGCTGTCATGGTGTTCTCGGCATGGTATTTCCGGACACCCCGGTGGGCAAAAATTTTTGTTACCATCGAATATCCCCTTTGCAAAGCGCCGGACGAGTGCTCTCTTGTCCGGCGCTTACGGCTGTTCTCAGGCTGTTTCGGCACCCGCTTTCTAGTCGAGGTCGAGTGTAGCCTCCTCCATCACTTCTTTGGTGTGTTGATGGACTTCGCCGTGCTTGACGAAGAGCATGGAGGCGAGTGCCAGCATGAAGCAAATGACTGCGTAGATAAAGAGCGTGTTGTAATCTTTGGTCAGGTCGCGGATGGCTCCCCACAGGATGGGGCTGAAAATCGAAGCCCCAAAGGAGAAAAAGTAGTAATAACCGGTGAAGCGCCCAATCTTGTCAACCGAGGCCAGCTCAACCACCATAGGCAGGGAGTTGATGTTGACACAGGCCCAGCCGAAACCGGCGGAAGCCAGCAGGGCAATGACAACAATCTGCTTGATCATGAGGGTTGACGTGTTTGCGATGTCAACGCCGAAGGCAGACAGAATCGGATTGATAAAGATCATGGGGAGCATGAAGGCAATCAAGAGAATCAGCCCCGTCACGATGGTCCGCTTGCGGCCCCGCTTCCCGGCGATCAGGCCCGCGGGGAGGGCGAAAGCTACGAAAGTCAGTGAGAAGGACGTCAGCATGGTAGTTGCCGTGCCTGCCCCAACTTTCAAGACGTTGACCGCGTACAGGGTAAAGAAAGTCTCGATGGCGTTGTAGGCGCAGAACCAGAAAAATATCGCAGCCAGGATCAAAATCAGGCTTCGCTTTTCACCGGCGGTCAGTTTATGGCCCGCCCCTCCTTTTTCCTTGATGTCCTCGGATTCTTCTTCGGTTTCGAGTGTCCTTGCAAATTCTTTGGCTGTCAGCCTGCGGCCAACGGTCTCACGTTGTGCCCTTGCCCACGCTTCGCCCAAAGGCTCACGGATGAAGAGTAAAAGACAGATCAGTGCCAGGACCATGACGATGGAACCCATCCCGAAAGACAGGCGGCCACTGCTGTCGATTTTCGCCAGAATGCCTCCGACGAGGAAGGCGATGATGCTGCCAATGCCGCCCATCAGGTTGATGATGCCGTTCGCCTTGCTTCGCAGGGGCCGAGGAGTCAAGTCAGGCATGAGGGCAATGACAGGTGACCGCCACAGGGACATGATCAAGTTGAAGCAGATGAGAAATCCCATGAACAGACCCAGGCTGGTTGACCAGGGAACGAGTGCAAAGAAAATGGCCGAGAGGGGGATGCCTATCATGATCCAGGGCATCCGCCGTCCAAACCGGGTGAAGGTGCGGTCACTGTATGCGCCAACCAGAGGTTGGAAAATGATGCCGAAAATGTTGTCAATGGTCATGATAGTCCCGATAACCGTCGTGGAAAGCAGGAAACGCTCTTCCAAAAGTACAGGAACCAGACTGTTGTAGATGCTCCAGGCGAGAGAACTTGCCAGGAAGCCAAAGCCAAGAAAGGCAGTCTTCTTATAATCCAGTTTTCCGGTTGACTGAGACATAAACACCTCCGAATACAAGTTGCCAGATGAATCCGGGATTAGCTGTCACATACGTCAACTGACAGACTTACCGGAAATACGCCTTCATTGTAACAAAGAATGAAGCCTAGAGAAGATCGACTTTCCAGTCTTGGATGTCGCCGTTGCTGTGTTCCTCGATGGTGGTGCGGATCGATTGCTCCAGCGTTCGGCCGCCCCCCTCGCTCAGGACAACGGCTGCCATCCCCAGGCAAAGCGTCTTCCACATATCCTGGCAATCAATTTCCTTGACCGACAGACGGTGGCGCTTTTCCAGGCGGTCAATCAGGCTCTGGCGGACCCGGCGCTTATCCTTGAGGGAATGGCACCAAGGCAAATCGATGATGGTTTCGATGATCAGGACATTCATAGGGACCTCATATACCGGGAGGGCTGAGACTGTTTAGCCGATAAGTCATTCTTGCAAGGAAGGAGGATGCCGCCCCGTCTTCGAGTCTGCCCGCAATGTGGATCAGGGACGGATCACAGGGATCGAATCCGGAAGTAACGATCAAGCGGTCGTTATAATGGACTTCCGCATTGTACTGGATGTGAAAGGAACTGATTTGAAGATACTGGCGCCGGGGATCCAGTTTGACCAGTCTGGCTGCGGCATCGACGGCAAGCCGCGCGTAGTGCGTGTTGTGCAGATGAATGTTCAAGTCCAGGTCGCCCAGACCGATGCGGTAATCAAGGCAGCAGGAAGTGGCGGGGGGATTCGCGGGTGGGCTGAGCCGTTCGATTATTTCCAGGTTGGCAACCCGGGGGTCGCTCAGGGCATTGAATTCGTCCGGATCGAGGATGGCAGCCGGGCGCAGCGGCCTGTGCCGGTCCGTGCTTGCCAGGATCCATTCCGATGTCGCCATCCCAATCAGATTGGCTTCAGCCTGCTTTCCCAGATAATAGTTGTTCTCGCGATAGAAGCGGATGCCATCAAGCCCTCTCGACCAGCTGTCGACTACCAGGATCTCATCGGATCCGGGCAGGCCGGCGATGAGACGGATGGCGTATCCCACCATGATCCAGCAGGCCTTGTGCTTGAGAAGGGATTTGCCGTCGACACCAAGGAGGCGGCAGTTGCGGTCGTCACAGTCTTGCGCGTAATCCATCAGGCGGTGCAGGTGGATACGACCAGAGGGGTCGCAGTCCTGGAACTTGACCGGGTAGCTCTCGACTGAGTGGCAAGAAGTATTCATTTAAAAAGGCGGTTCCGTCTCGCTTTCCTAAACTGCTATCCAACAGTCTAGCACGCCGGACGAAACCATCGGAAAAGAATTGGCTATAGTTGCAGTAAACCAGCCCTGTGAGGACTCATAATTGGCCAGAACGACAGGACGCTGACAATCCTCTTATTTATAACTTGCTCACATTTAAGTGACATACTATGCTTTACTTTGAGGGGATGATGAGGAGACGGCCCTCCTTTTCGGGTGCCTGTTCCACACGATCCTTTATCAGGGAGGATTGCATGAAATTTTTTGAATATCTTGAGCAATTAGAAGAAGTGCCGGGATACAGGGGACTCTTCCGCTTGGTGGAGCGCCTCGGCCAGGGAACGGCCTTTGAAATTCATACTTCGAATGGCCTGATGGAGATTTCCTACGATGAATACCTGGGCCTGATCGATGAGACTGCCAAACGGATGACCGACTATTTCCGCTCCGGCGGCATGCAAAAGGCGATCGAGGAAAAAGAGCGATCCCTGGACAAAGACGATCCGGGCCGGCGGGGTTGGGTGGGCATCCAGATGCAAAACGGCCCCGGATTCGGCATCTGCTACTGGGCAGCCATGGCCTCGGGCCACCCGGTTGTCCTGATCGATGTCAGAGCATCGGATCCATTGACTGACACACTGGCGGCTGAAACAGGTATCATTGCACTCATCGCTGACGAGGCAGCTGAGCGGACGACGCCCTATCCCGTCATCCCGGCCCTGGCCTTGATGCCCGACTGGCGCGATGCCGGTGTACGCCAGCGCTATGCCCGGGGCGGCAAAAATGAACTGGCTGCACCGGCTTCTGAACTTGACGGCTGGGGCGGACACATCTGCCTGTGCACAAGCGGGACGACCGGCATCTCGCGCTGCTACGTCCACGATGATATCGGGATCACCGAGCAGTATGGCATCCTGAAAAAACTGCTTGCGTCAACCGACCGCTTTGCCCGGGAAGGGGTCAAGGAAAAGGCGGTTGCCTTTATTCCCTGGCACCACGTCTTCGGCTTCATTGTCTGCTTCCTCTTCCCGCAGGTCTTTGGCAACACCATGGTGATTCCGGCGAAACCATCACCTGAAGCCATTGTCCAGGCCTGCAAGGAGAGCAGGGTCACTCAGTTTGTTGCCATTCCCGCTGTCTGGAATGGGGTCGCTCAACTGGTAAAAAAACGCTTTGTTGAGATGAGTGGCACATCACCCGAAGATTTTGACAAAATGATCGAACTGTCGCTGTCCTACCAGGAAGCAGGGGTGGATCTGCCCATGCCGGTTGCGGGCATGCTGCAGATGATCCGAGAGCAGCTTGTGGGAAATGAGCTTTACATTGCCGTCTCAGGCGGCGGCTACATCCTGCCGGAGACGCTGCGGATACTGAATGGCCTTGGCTATTACCTGGTCAATGGATACGGGATGACAGAGATCGGCATCTATTCCGTTGTCAATACCGAGGTGCTGGCAGACCGGCTGGATGGAAACGTCGGGGCACCACTCTTTGACGATTCGCTGAGGATGGTTCCGCTAGGCGACGAGCAGAGGGACAGGGATGATCCCTGCGAACGCGGCGAATTGACAGTCCGTTCCAACGTTGTCTTTTGCGGCACGCTGCGGGGAGGCATCTTCCATGCCCGGGACCGGAAGGAGTGGTTTCACACAGGTGATATCGGCCGCTTCTGCGGTGACCGGATTTTCCTGGACGGCCGGGTTAAAGATATTATCCTGAAAGCCAGCGGAGAAAATCTCTACCCCGATGAACTGGAGGGGGCTTTTGCGACCGTTCCCGGCTTGCAAAAATACGTCATTTTTGGACTTCCGGAGGGCCTCTATGACAGAATTGCCATGCTGGTTGAACCGGTTGAAGGAGCTGATCCGGAGGTCTTGGCGGAAGCCGTTGCGGAAATCAACCTCACCATGCCGCTCGACCAGCAGATCGAACGGTTCTTCGTATCGAAAAAACCGCTCGATCTTTCCGCTTCTGCCAAAGTCAGGCGGGGCCCTGTCGCTGAAGCTGTAGCCAGCGGTGATTGGCCCCTGACCGAGTACCCGCTTGCAGCCAGGAAAAAGGCAGCAGAAGCTGTAGCGCCGTCAGAAACGGAGATCCGCGCCTCGTCTTACTGCACGCCTGAGATCGCGGCTGATCCCGCCTTTTTTGAGGTGAGAAAGACCGTCCAGTCACTGATCGCGGAGCTGCTGGACCTGCCTTTCGACCAGGTTGAGCCTTCCTCCTACTTTTCACAGGATTTGGGCGGTGACAGCCTGCAAAGTATTTCATTGCTTACCCACGCAGAAGTGGAATTTGGACTGGCCATCGATGAACGCCTTTTCGACCGCGACTTGACGGTCAACGACATCGCGGCGCTGGTATTCCGTCGCATCCACGGTGAATTTGCCGATGGGCGCGCCGCCGATACCTCCGAGCCTGACCGCCAGGTGACGCGGATTAAGACTTTTGAGGAAACACCCGAATACAAAGCTTTCGCCGAGAGGCGTGATTCGCTGACGGCGGCTCTTGAGATGTTCGGCAATCCCTACTTCATTGCGCAGGATTCATCCTTGCGGGATGTATCCTATATCGGCGGCCGCAAGATGCTGAATTTTGCCTCCTACAACTACGTTGGTCTTTCCGGTGACCCCGAGGTCAACCAGGCAGCCATTGAAGCGGTGAAACAGTACGGTACGTCGGCAAGCGGCAGCCGCCTGATTGCCGGGGAAAAGACAGTTCATCAGGATCTCGAAAAGGCCTTGGCTGCCTGGAAGGGAACAGAAGATGCCCTTGTCCTGGTCGGCGGACATTCAACCAATGTCACCTTTGTCGGCAATTTTTGCGGTGAACGGGATCTGATTCTCTATGATGTTTTGAGCCATAACTCCATTACGGAGGGCATCCGGATGGCGCAGGCAGACGCCCGCCCCTTCCCGCACAATGACTTCCAGGCTCTTGAGCAGCTCCTGAAGAACCGGCGCGACCGCTACGAAAAAGTCCTGATTGTTATCGAAGGCGCTTACAGCATGGATGGAGATGTCGCCCCCGTGCCCGAATTCGTACGGATCAAAAAAACCTATGACTGTTTTCTCATGGTTGATGAGGCCCATTCCATGCTGGTGCTGGGAAAGACAGGACGTGGCGTCGATGAACATTTCGGGATTGATCCCAAAGATATTGACATTCACATGGGAACACTTTCAAAAGGTTTTGGAACCTGCGGAGGTTATTTGGCGGGAAGCCGCAATTTGATCGAATACCTCCGCTACAATCTTCCCGGCTTTGTCTTCTCCGTTGGAATCAGCCCGCCGCTCGCGGCCGCTGTTTTAAAAGGGATCGAAATCATGGAGCGTGATTCGAGCCGGGTCGACCGTCTGCGCCGCAATATCAAAATTTTCCTCGATGAGGCCCACCGCTATGGCTTTGATACCTGTCTGGCGGAGGAAACAGCCGTCACGCCCATCATGATCGGCTCGGACGAGATTGCATTCATGCTGTCAAAACAGCTGGAGGATGAAGGAATTATCGTTCCGCCGGCCGTCTTCCCGGCCGTTGCCAGAGGACAGGCCCGGCTGCGCTTCTGCATGACAAGCGAGCACACGGAGGAACAAATCCTGTCGGCGCTGGCCACGCTCCACCGGCTGGCATCGCGGTATCCGGGCCTTCTGGCACATTAAGGTGAAATCAATGGACAGCACGGGACTTTTCAATGAAAGAGCCGGCGAATACGACGCCTGGTATGAGAATAATCCACTGATTCTGGCAGCTGAGATTGAAGCTGTCCGCCAGGTGACACCACCTTTCGAAGATGCCCTCGAGGTGGGTGTCGGGACAGGGCGTTTTGCACAGGCCCTGGGTGTCAAGCTGGGCCTCGAGCCGTCTTCGGGCATGGCAGCATACGCGCGGGCACGGGGCATTGAAGTGGTCGAGGGTTTCGCGGAAGCCCTGCCCTTCGAAAACGAAAGCTTTGACGCTGTATTCATGATCACAGTCGACTGTTATCTTGAGGAGCTGTCTCCGGTCTTGAATGAATGCCACCGTGTGCTTTCCCCGCACGGCCATTTGATTCTGGGCCATGTCGATATTGACGCCCCCCTGGGAGCTGTCTATGAAGAGGAGCGTGATCAGGATCCCTTTTATAAGAACGCTTATTTCAGGGGCACAAAAGAAATGCTGACCGAGCTGGACAGGGCAGGCTTTGAACTTGTAAAAATCCGGCAAACGGTTTTCACTTTTGAAAATGTTGCCCAGGAAGTCCGGGAAGGTCACGGCGACGGTGTCTTTGTCGCCATGTGCGCGGTGAAACCATGAAAAAAGACACCATTTACGTTATCTACTGGTTTTTTGCGCTGGCCCCCTTCCTCACGGCCCTCCCGCTCTTTTTCCTGATGCCGGAAAATGTGGCTGCCCGCTATTATGCCCTGGCCATACTGGAACGTCAGGGAACGCGGTGGGAAGTCTTCCTGATCCCCACTGGCTGGCTGGCAGCCGACATCGTGCTCCACTACGTTTTCAGGCTGGTTGAACGGCGGGCAGATCCACTGCCTTTGGGTCTGGCGGCTTCCCGCCTGGCAACGGCGGGGATTTTTTGCGCTTTTGCCATCACGAACGAGCTGCTCTTGTACCGGTCAGCCATGATGGTATTCTAGATCCGGAACCTTTTTCATCCAGCAGGTCGTAAAGGGGGGAGGGTCATGGCCGTGGCCAGGAAAAACCGTCATCCGTGGTTGCCCGTTTTGTTTTTTACCCTGCTCGCAGCTTTTCTCCTTTCCGCCGGCTGCTCCCGGACAGATGGCAAGGGGCCGGAAAAAGATAAACTTGATGTCATTGCGACCATCTTTCCTCCCTTCGATTTCGCGCGCCAGGCGGGCGGTGAGCAGGTGGAGGTTTCCATGCTTCTGCCTCCCGGTTCGGAAAGCCATACCTACGAACCGTCACCCAGAGATGTGATCCGGATCAAAGATTGCGATTTATTTATTTACAATGGCGGCCCTTCGGATGCCTGGGTGGACCGACTGCTGGAAGCAGCGGAGATCGAGCCTGCCAGAACCGTCCGCATGATGGATTATGTGACCTTGATTGAAGAATCGGACCAAGGTGTGCTCGAGGGCGAAGCCGAACAGGAGACGGGTCCTCATATCCACCACTACGATGAGCATATCTGGACCGATCCCATGAACGCGCTCCGGATTGCGGAGGGGATCGCAAAAAGCCTTGGTGCCATCGATCCTGTCCATGCAGCCGATTACCGGACCAATGTCAGCCGCTTCGGCGATGAGTTACGGGCGCTGGACCACACCTTCAGGGAAATTGTCCAGGCCGGGCCACGCCGCGAGATTATTGTGGCGGACCGTTTCCCCCTCATCTATTTCACAACAGCCTACGATCTTGGCTATATGGCAGCTTTTCCCGGCTGCGCGGCAGAGACGGATCCCAAACCGCGGACCGTGTCGGCCATCATCGAAAAGGTGCGAAGGGAACAAATCCCTTTCATTTTTCACATGGAGTTTTCTGACCAGAAGCTGGCCGATCTGGTGGTTTCGGAAACAGGTGCCCAGAAGCTGCTTTTCCACGCCGCTCATAACGTATCAAGAGAGGAGATTGAGCAAGGGGTGACTTATCTTTCGCTCATGAAAGAGAATGCGGAAAATCTCCGCAGGGGCCTGGCGAAATGAGCCGGTTGCTGACACTGGACAGGGTCAGTTTCGCTTACGACCGCCGGCTCGTCGTCAATGACTTGTCCTTCACGCTGGACGAGGGCGATTATCTGGCGGTGATCGGCGAAAACGGATCAGGAAAGACCACACTCCTGCTTGGCCTGCTTGGCTTGAAAGAACCTTCGTCCGGGGTCATCGGACGGGGTGACGCCCTGCGATTCCACCGGATCGGTTATCTGCCGCAACAGGTGCCCGAACAGCGCGATTTCCCTGCGACTGTGCAGGAAATCGTCATGTCTGGACGGCTCAACCGCCACAGGCTGATTTCCTTTTATTCAGGGGAAGACCGGAAAGCCACGGGTTCGGTCATGCGGCGCCTGGCCTTGGAAGACCTGACAAAGCGTTCCTTCCGTGAATTGTCGGGAGGACAGCGCCAGCGGGTCCTCCTTGCCCGGGCCCTGGTGGCAGCCGAGGGATTGCTCCTGCTGGATGAACCGGTCGCGGGCCTTGACCCGGTGGTTTCCCACGATTTCTACCGCCTGATCCGTGAACTCAACCAGGGCGGGGTGACCGTCGTCATGGTCTCCCACGATATCCACTGTGTGACGCGCGACTCAACCCATGTCTTGCATTTGGGATATGGCCACCATTTTTTCGGGACAACGGATGAATACATGAACAGTGAACTGGTTGCCTCTTATCTGCCGGGCCGCAAGGGAGAGCGCCGGGGAGGGCAGGCATGACCGCTTTCATGGCAGATTTCTTCTCATTCTCCTTCCTCCTTCGGGCGCTGGTCGGGGGCTCGCTTATCGCGCTCTGTGCTTCGCTTCTTGGAACCAGCCTGGTTCTGACCCGCTATGCCATGATCGGTGATGGCCTGTCCCACGTCGCTTTTGGCACCCTGGCGGTTGCCATGGCCTTTTCCACTTCCCCCCTCGTGGTTTCGCTTCCGGTTGTCATGGCGGCAGCCTTCTTGCTCCTGCGCTTGAGCAGCAGCGCACGCGTCCGCGGGGACGCCGCCATTGCCATGCTTTCGTCCGCCAGCATGGCGGCGGGAGTGGTTGCGATTTCGCTGGCAAAGGGGATGAATACGGATTTATACGGCTTCATGTTCGGCAGCATTTTGTCCATGACAAAAAGCGATCTGACCATGGCGGTTGTTCTCTCGCTTGTTGTCGCTGCTCTTTTTCTTTTTTCCTACAACAAGCTTTTTGCTGTGACTTTCGATGAAAACTTCGCCCGGGCTTCCGGGATCCGGGCCGGGCTCTGGAATGGCCTGCTTGCAATCCTGGCCTCGGTCACGATCGTTCTTGGCATGCGGATGATGGGAGCCATCCTGATCGCCAGCCTGATTATTTTTCCTCCCCTGTCGGCTATGCGCCTTTGCGGGAGTTTCAAGGGAGTAACCCTTGTTTCGTCACTTGCCTCGCTTGCCTGTTTTGCGGCAGGACTCTTTTTATCCTATGGCCTTGACTTGCCTTCAGGGCCCGTCATTGTTCTTGTCAATGCCGGATGTTTCCTCATTTTCTCGCTCATCCGGCTGATTCGCGGAGCACGAGATCGGCGATCACTTCTGAAGCAATGAGGAAGCCCGCGACCGGCGCCACGGTAGGAACACTGCCGACCTGGCGAGGCTCCCCGTCCATCTTAACGGGCGGCTCCTCCGAACAAAGGACCTTGACTTTTTCGATGCCGTGTTTCCTCAGACCCTGGCGGACGCGACGTGCCAGGGGGTCACCCTGGATGCCGGAAAGTTCAGCCAGCCGGAGGCGGGAGGGATCCCGGCGGTTTCCCGTGCCCATGGAAGAGATCAGAGGAATGCCGCCATGGCAGGCTGAGGCGATCAGATCGACTTTGGCGCTGACAGAATCAATGGCATCGACGATGTAATCAACAACCGGGCAGCGGTCCCGCAAACCCCGGGCGGCTCCGGGGAACAGGCGCTCCCGAAAGCAAAGGACATCGATGGCTCTGTTGATGTCCCTGACTCGCCTGGCCGCCAGGTCACACTTTGCCTGACCGACCGTGCTTTCGAGCGCATAGAGCTGACGGTTGAGATTGGAGGGCGAGATGACATCAGGGTCGACCAGGATCAGTCTGCCCGTTCCCGCGCGCGCCAGAGCCTCGACGGTCCATGAACCGACCCCGCCGAGCCCTGCGACAAGCACAGTTTTGCCGGCCAATGCTTCGATGGCCGATTGCGGCCAGAGCAAGCGTGTCCGTTCATGCCGGTCAAAATCCATGGCTGACCTTCACTTTCCTCTGATTGCCAAAATACTTGGTCCTGATTTGCTTCACAAGCGTGATATCATAAACGGGTCCTCCATGTAAAGCAAGGAGGTTGGGAGAGAAAATGAAAAAAGCAGATGTTGCCATTATCGGTGCCGGTCTTGCGGGTATCTTTGCGGCCTATGAGCTTATTACCAAAGCGCCCCGGTTGAATATCCTGCTCCTGGAGCAGGGTGACCCGATTGCTTCCCGCCAGTGCCCCATCCTGGAAAAGAAGGTCAGCAAGTGCATTAATTGCAAACCCTGTGCCATCATGCGGGGTTTTGGCGGAGCTGGTGCCTTCTCGGACGGCAAATTCAATTTCACAACGGAATTCGGCGGCTGGCTGACCGATTATCTGGAGCCTGCCAAAGTGCTCGAACTTATCGATGACGTCGATGCCGTCAACAGGCAATTCGGGGCGACCCATGAGGTTTATTCGACCGCGACACCGGAGGCTGAGGCCATCGGCCGCCGCGCCCTTTCCCATGACATTCACCTGCTGAATGCCCGGGTCAAGCATCTGGGAACCGAGCACAACCGCAAAATTCTGGAGCGGATCTTCGATTGGCTGAACGCACACATTGAGCTCTCATGCCGAACGGAAGTGAAAGAGATAATTCCCATCAAGGATGGCAGGCCCATCGATCATTTGAACGGGGTCACCCCCGACTCCTATGAGCTTGAAACAACCAAGGGCCGTGTTGCCTGCGACATCCTGATTGCAGCACCGGGCCGGTCGGGGGCCGAATGGTTCAGCGATGTCTGCCGGGCACTCCACCTGCCCATGATCAATAATCAGGTTGATCTGGGCGTCCGTGTTGAATTGCCCGCCCTGGTTTTCAAAGAAATCACGGATGCCATGTATGAAGCCAAGCTGAAATACATGACGCGGCGCTACAACGACATTGTCCGGACTTTTTGCATGAATCCCTACGGTTACGTTGTGACCGAAAACACCGACGGTATCATCACCGTGAACGGACACAGCTATGATGATCCGGCCCTGCGAAGCGAAAACACCAACTTCGCGCTTTTGGTCAGCAACCGCTTCACCGAGCCCTTCAAGGAACCGTACCGTTATGGCAAGCACATTGCCTCACTTTCCAACATGCTGGGCGGCGGGGTCATGGTGCAGCGGCTGGGCGACTTGCGTGACGGTCGGCGGACCAATGAACACAGGATGTCAAAGAGTTTTGTCCGTCCGACGCTGGAGGCGACACCCGGCGACCTGAGTTTGGCGCTTCCCAAACGTCATTTGGACAATATCATGGAAATGCTGGACGTTCTTGACAAACTGGCGCCCGGCACAGCCAACGCCGACACCCTCCTTTACGGGGTCGAGGTCAAGTTCTACAGCGCCCGCCTGGAGCTGACCCGCGAGTTCGAAACGGGCCTTTCGCACTTTTTTGCCATCGGCGACGGGGCTGGCATCACCCGGGGGCTTTCCCAGGCTGGTGCAAGCGGCATCCATGTGGCCAGGGCCATTTTGAAAAGGATGAAAGGTAAGTCCTGACGGGTGTATCGGGCATAGGCCGGATGCCGGCAGAAAGAAGACAGCATGTGGTAAGATAACGAGGATCCCAATTGACGCAGCAGGGCGTTCTTTCCGGGACTTTCAACAATCGATATTCGAAATTATAAGAAATGCAAAGGAGAAAAAAATGGGCTTACTGAAAGCAGCAGGCGGAGCGATCGGCGGAGTACTGGCCGACCAGTGGCGCGAGTTTTTCTACAGCGATGCCCTGGCCGACGACGTGATCGTTAAAAAAGGGCAGAAACGGACCTCTTCGCGAAGCAGCAATGTCAAGGGCGAGGAGAACATCATCTCGAACGGATCCATCGTCGCCGTCAATGACGGTCAATGCATGATCATCGTCGAACAGGGCAGAGTCGTCGACTTCAGCGCCGAGCCCGGCGAGTATATTTACGATACTTCAACGGAGCCTTCTCTATTTTACGGACCGCTCGGCAAGAATATCCTGGGGACCTTCAAGCGGATTGGTTACCGTTTTACCATGGGCGGGGATACGGGGAAAGACCAGCGCGTCTACTATTTCAACATGAAGGAAATGATGAACAATAAGTTCGGTACGGCCAACGCTGTTCCTTTCCGGGTGGTCGACCGCAACATCGGCCTTGACGTCGACATTTCCATCAAGGCCTTTGGAGAGTATTCCTACAAGATCGAAGACCCGCTCCTCTTCTATACCAACGTGTCAGGCAACGTTGAGGAGCCTTACAAGCGTGACCGCATGGATGAACAGTTGCGCGCGGAACTGATGAACGCGCTCCAGCCGGCCTTCGCCAAGATTTCCGCCATGGGCATCCGCTACAGTGAGCTGCCCGGTCATACCGAGGAAATCGCCAAGGCCCTGAACGAGGTTCTGTCAGAAAAGTGGGGCAACCTGCGCGGGATTAAGGTCGTTTCTGTTGGACTCCAGTCGGTCAAGGCTTCGGAAGAAGATGAGCAAATGATCAAGGAGCTCCAGAAGAGCGCGGTCTTCCGCGATCCGACCATGGCGGCGGCCGGTCTTGTCGGCGCCCAGGCGGATGCCATGAGAGCAGCGGCCTCAAATGAAGGCGCCGGTCCTTTCATGGCCTTTGCCGGTATGAGCATGGCCCAGATGGCCGGTGGCGGGCAGGCAGGTCAGCTCTTCCAGCAGGGAGCTCAGCAGGCCCAGGCACAGGCGACCGTTCCGGTTGGTGTTACGGAAGTCCCGGTCTGGAAGTGCCCCGAGTGCGGCAAGGCCGATAATTCAAGCAAATTCTGCGCCAACTGCGGCGCACCCAAGCCGGAAGTCGAGGAATGGGTCTGCGAGTGCGGCACCACCAATACGGGCAAGTTCTGTGAGAACTGCGGCAAACCGCGGCCGGTTGTCAAGCACTACCGTTGTGACAAGTGTGGCTGGGAACCCGAAGACCCGACCAAGCCGCCCAAGTTCTGCCCGGAGTGCGGTGACGTGTTCGATGAACTTGATGTGGTCGGCGGGGAAGAGCAGGCAACCGGGAAAGAATAAGGGCAAAAGAGTTAAGGTATACGCTCAAATAAGCCGCCCCTGCCCGACAGGAGGGGCGGCTTTTTATTCGCTTTCGTCCAGGGGAATTCCCTGCAGGAAGCCGAAGTCGGGATGCCTGACCTTGCCGCCCGGCGCGTTCAGCTGCTCCCGCAACAGCTCGGTTGTCTGACTTTCCAGCACATCGATGTAATGGACGATGGCAGCGGCAACCGTGGTGGGCCGGTCACCATATTGTCCGTGGTGCCCCGCGATGACGGATTGGACCTGCCGGTAAAAGTCCTCGTCGTAATGCGAGATGATTTCGTCCCTGATTTCCGCCAGGAATTCAATGCCCCGGACGCGGTGGTTGGCAAACCAGAATTCCGACAAGTCAAGATCCCTGTATTCGAAAATTTTCCCGATGTCGTGCATGAAAATGGAAAAGGTCAACAAATCAGCGCTCTTACGAAGTTCCGGATTATTTTCAAGCAGGGCGGCAAGGATACGAAGCATTTTGGCGGTGTGGTGGGCCAGCCCCCCAACCACGTTGTCGTGGTGCCGCACGGCTGCCCCCTCAATAAAAAACCGTCCCTCAAGCCCGGGCCGGGCCAGGGCAGAATCGACCAGCTGCCAGCAGGTTTCTGTCACGCCGACCGCGGTCAGTTTCCTTTTTACATCCCCCAGGCTCTCCATCAATTCCTCCCGGGAGAGGCCGCCCATGAAATCATTTCGGGTGAGGTCATCTCCGGGATAGAGATCAATGCTGCGGACGGTCAGATAGGGGCCGTTAAAATCGGATCCCACCGTTTCCGCCAGGTAGATGCCGGGGCCGTACTCCAGAACGATCCCGTAAATATTCTTTTCCCAGATCCGGAAGGGGAAGGTCTGACCCTTCAGGTAGAATTCACCCGTCACATAATCGTCCCGCCTGCCGGAACGAAGATCGGGCTTGCTGTTGATGAGGACGGGTCCGCGGGAGACGCGGCCCTTTTCGAGGGCCTGGCTGAGATCAAGTAGTTCCATGGATTTCTCCTTTTGCCCATCATACCATTCCAGAAGCCGGCCGCCGGGTCACACGGCCACGCTTGACCTCAAAGACCGCATCATACAAAGGGGCCGTATCGGGGAAAACGATGTGGCTGACAGAGACGACGGTGACACCTTCCAAAGACAGGAGCGTGTGCTCAATGTTTCGTGCGACCTCCTCATCCAGACTGGCGAAGGCTTCGTCCAGGAGCAGGAGGTCGGCCCTGGCGATCAGGCCGCGGGCGATGGCGATCCGTGCCTTTTCGCCTCCAGACAGGTTCTGCCCGTTGTCGGTGATCACATAATCAAGACCGCCCGGAAGCGAAGCCAGGAAATCTGTCAGTCCGGCTCCCTGGACTGCGCGGATGATCGCTTCTTCATCGTAGAGCTTGAAGAGGGTCAGGTTATTTCTCAGGGTGTCATCGAACAGGAAGACTTGCTGCTCGACATTGGCCAGGTGTTGGTAATAGGATTCCCGGCTGATGGCACGCAGTGGCTGCCCGTCGATCAGGATGGTGCCTTCATCAGGGTTGAAGTACTTGCGTATCAGGCGCAGGACTGTCGACTTGCCGCCCCCCGAAGGTCCCACCATCAGGTATTTCCCTCCGCGCTTGAGGGTGAAGGAGGCCTGACGCAATACCCGGTTCTCACCGTAGGCAAAAGAGACTTGATCAAACTGGAGAGAATGGTCGAAACCTTGAAGGGTTTCGGTTTCAACCTCTCTTTCCTTGTTCTCGAGCGCCTTTTCCATGCGCAGAAAGACCGGGCGCTCGGACCGGATCATGGGCAGTCTTTCCGAAACCATGTAGAAGGTGTTGATGATGCTGGAATAACCATTGATGATCAGGATCAGCCCGCCGGTTGTCGTGATTCCTGCCCGGACAGAGAACATGGCAGCGGTCAGCAATCCCCCGATCATGATCCCGAAGACCGTGTTGTTTCTGACCTGGACAAGGGTTTCGGCCTTGTCGAGTTCATAACGTTTCTGTTGGACCTGGGTGCTTCTCCGGTCGAAATCCTCGGTAACCTTGTATTCGAGGCTGTTGTTTCGGATGATGCGGAAAGCAGACAGGACTTCCCTGATATAGATGGTGTACTGTTTCAGGAAACCGGAACGTTCACCCTCATGCTTCTCAAGACCGCGGCCTGACCGGATTGCCACATAAGCGGCGATGACGCCCGGGATCAGGGCCATAACAGCGACTAGCCAGTGGACATTGAGCAGGATGATGACCCCCGCCATGGCGCCGAAACCCCTGTTCAGGATTTCGTGCAGGGAGATGAAGTAGCGCTGCTCCACCGAGTTCATGTCGTTGGTGATGTTGGAAAGGTAAAGGGCCAGGTGCTGGCTTTGGAACTCGCTGATGTTTTTGGCGAATACCCGGTCAATGTAACGGCCCTTCATGGACTGGTTGACATAACGCAGATAACGCCCCCGCATCCAGGCAGAAAAGAGCTCAACGGGAATGAAGCAGGCGACGCCCAGAAGCATGGGCAAGACAACGTCCCTGACGCGACCGGGATCGCCCGCCAGGGCGGCGTCAAGACTCTCCCGGATCAGGAGCATGAGCAAAACATTGAGTGCTGACGACAAGAGCAGGGGGATTGAGGCGGGAAGCAGTTTCCACCTTGTCCGACGGAGCGTCCGTTTCAAATCAGGGGGGAGGAGCGGGCGGCTTTGTTTGTCGGGGCTTGTCTTTTTGAACATCAGCCGGCCTCCTTGAAATAATCGCCGGGTTGCCAAACAGAGATGGTTCCCCCATCGATTTCCAATATTTTATCGTAGCCCTCTGTCACACCCTCGTAGTAGCGGTGTGAGATGGAAATCACTGTGGCGTCAAGTGAAAGCAAGGTCGCCTCAATATGGCGGCCCAGATTTTCATCCAGGTTGGAGGTAGCCTCATCGGCCAAAAGGAGTGAGGCTTGCTTCAGGATGGCCCGCGCGATGGAAACGCGCTGGCGTTCGCCTCCGGACAGATTTTTTCCATTTTCTTCCAAAGGAGTCTCCAGACCCAGCGGCAGCCTTTCGACCAGTTCCCGCAAGCCGGCCCTGTCGACAGCGGCTTCGATCGCTTCCTGCCCATAATCACTGAAGAGGGTGATGTTGTTTTGCAAGGTATCCTCGAAGAGGAAGACATCCTGATATACTTCCGCAATCCTGCGGTTGAGCGGAGCAGGATCGATGGTCCTCAATTCCCTTCCGTCGTAGCGGATTTCACCCCCGTATGAGCTGTAGACACCTGCCAGCAAATTGAGCAGGGTGGTTTTGCCCGAACCGGAAATCCCCCTGAGCAGCACTTTTTCTCCCTTGTTGATCTTGAATGAAGCTCTTTGCAAAACAGGCCGGTTATCATAGGAAAAAGAAAGCTGGTCGACTTCAATCCCCTGGTTCAGCGTGAAGGGCAGGGTTCCCAAAGGAGCCGGGGCCTCCTGTTCGTCGGGGCTTCCCCTGACAATCCGGTCAAAAATTGCCTGGCTGGCACGTACCTTGTTCAGATGGGGGAAAACCTGGACCATGCCCCAAATGGCACGCTGGGTGATTTGCACCATGAAAACCCCCTGCGGCAGGGAAAGCCTGGCGGAGACCAAGCCGGTTCCGATGTAAAAGAAAGACAGGACAGTGAAAATGAGTCCCAGTGTTTCCATTGTGCCGCTTTGGAAATAGTCAAAGATGTTGAAGCGCATTTTTATATTTTCAAGCGCTGTTACATAGCCCATGGATTTTTCCCGGAAGGGTGCCTCGACCTGGTTGAGCTTCAGGATCTCCAGCCCTCGAAAGACATTTGACATCTGTTGAGAGAAGTCTTTGTTGGCGTCGGATTCTTTCTCCTTGAGCGAGACGATTTTCTTTTGGAAACCCCTGCCTAGAAGTGCCAGAAGACCGGTCGCCAAGGTGCTGGCCAGGCCGTATCGCCAGTCGAAAAAGAAGAGGATGCCAAGGGCAATCAAGGTCAGTCCGCCGTTAAAAATGACATTGAGGAAAGAGACGAAGAAATCATTCTCGAAGATGTTGAGGTCATTGACCAAAAGCGACAGGTAGTGATCGCGGGATTTGCGTGAGAAGACGCGGACAGGCAGGCTCAGGATATGGCGGAAGCCCCGCTTCCGGACGTCAAGGAGGATGTCGCGCATGAAGCCGATCCGAAGTCTCCTCGAAATCCAGTGGAAGACGGACGGCACCAGCATGGCCGCGACCAGGATGGCGATACGTACGCTGATTTCCGCTTTTGTCCTGGCTTCCAGGAGTGTAAAAGAGAAACCCAGGGCAGCCTCCATGATAAGTTGCTGGAAGATGGGCAGGAAGGCAGCAAAAAGATAGATGATGAAGCCACGTTTGCGGCTCCACATGAGCTGGTAAAGTGTCCTTGGCGGATCTTCTTGCATCAGGCGGTCCCTAGAATTCTGTGACAGCCTCCCAGGGCGTCTCCGGGTAGATGTAGCGGTGAACGGGGGGCATGCAATTGTAGACCCGGTCGACGTCGACGGCGCCCAAGCCTCCCGGCAGCCTGCGGTAGGTACCCTTGAGGAGCACAGCCTCCATGTCGAGACTGGCTGCGAAAAGTGAAGCCCGATCCCCGTCCTTCAGTCCCTCTGCCAGCTTCTTATAGGGTGCGGGGGTCAGCAGGATCCGGCTTCGGGAAACGGACTTGCCCTGGATGACGGGAAGTAGGCGGGGATAACCGTCATCGCCGGAAAAGCCCAAAAAGAGCAGGGTTCCAGCCTTGGCGGTATGCCGGCGGGTCCAGGGATTGAATACCGGCACCTCCCGGCCTTTGAACAAGGCGCTTGCCAGTATGACGCGGACCATGTTGGCTGCGATCCCGGCCATGTTGAGCTTGCGCTTTTCGGAGATCTCCCGCAGTTCGGCGTAGTGAACCGTATGGACCCCGAAGTAAGTATTGAAACGAAAGAGGGTCATCTCGTTGAAGGTAATGTATTCCGGCCCCTCCGTTTTCTTGTCGTAAAAATCCATGGTCCCGGTCCAGAACTCCCTGGCCAGATTCATGATGAGAAAGCCGGCCCGGGGTCTCTCGTGGAAAAACTGCTTGCTCAAGCCTTTGACGAACTCGCCGACTACCATTTCGTCATCCCCCCGGTTCATCAGAGATGACAAGAGGGTGATGTGAACATCCTTTTCTTCATCGTGGGTGGCGATCAAAGCCACCTTGTAGGGCGAAGCGAAATCCTTGGCGTCGCGCTCAACATTGATCTTTTTCATCTTGACCTCTTCCCTTTCCCCGCTTCAAGCCTAGGAACCGTTCAAATGCCCGTCAAGAGACCACGGGTTGTGTTTTTGCAATATAATCAACTGCCGGTTGTAGTTGTTGTCACCCCTTGGTTGTGTGAGGCTTTTCCAGTCTGGTATTGCCTGTTGCATGGGTGTTTGCGCAGCCTTCCTCCCTGGCCATGGCTTCCAGTTCGCTCATCCGCTCAGACGTCATCAGAGGGACCCCGGCGAAGGCCCAGGGATTGCCCAGCCGATCGTATTTTCCCGTGCAAAGGTTGTTGAAGGCGCATAGCTCCCAGCGGTCGGCCCGTCCGCCGATGAAACGGGCGAGTCGGCGTATGTTGTCATCGCTGTCGGTTGCGCCCGGGATAATGGGCGTCCTGACCCAGACGGAGAAACCCAGGATTTCTTTTTGTTCTGCCAGGTAGTCAAAGTTGTCCATGATGCGCCGGTTGCCAATCCCTGTCCAGTGCTGATGGGCCGCGTCGTCAAAGAGTTTGAGATCGTAGAGAACCAGATCGGTCCAGGGCAGGACCCGGTCCAGCGCCTCCCTGGAACAAAGGCCCGAGGTGTCGATGGCGGTGTGAATGGCGTGTTCTTTAAGTTTTTGCAGCAGCATTGCCGCTTCAGCCGCCTGAGTCAAGATTTCTCCGCCGGAAAGAGTGATGCCGCCTTCCTCGCCGAAATAGGCCACATCCTTGATCAGTTCATCAAAGAGATCGTCGACGGTCCTGTCCTCGCCCCGGGTTTCGATGGCCCGGGCCGGACAGGCTTCGGCGCAGGCAAGGCAGAGATTGCAGATCTCCCTGTCGATGATCAGGCCTTTTTCCCCCAATTCAAGAGCGCCCTCAGGACAGACGGAAATGCAGGTCCGGCAGCCGATGCAGCGTTCGCCCAGCCACTCAATCTGAAAAGAGCGGGACAGGCTTTCAGGATTGTGGCACCAGGCGCAGGCCAGTGGGCAGCCCTTGACAAAAAGAGTGGTCCGAAGGCCGGGCCCGTCCTCGGTGGACATACGCTGGATGTTCAGGATCCGCATGGCTCAATATTGCAGGTGGCTTTCGCGGGCGATGATCTCGTCCTGCAGTTCTTTGCCGATGGAAGTGAAGTAGGCGTTGTAGCCGGTGACCCGGACCAGAAGATGGCGGTAGTCGGAAGGATGAGCCTGGGCTTCTTTCAATACTTCCGGATCCAGCATGTTGATCTGGAGGGCTGTCCCTCCATTTTCACAGTAGCCTTTGAGGAAGGATTTCAGTTTGGCCTTGTGCTCCGGTGTCCTGACCAGGGAGGCATTGAAGGTGATGGTATGGCTGGCCCCGTTGGGGAGGACATTGACGTAGTTGCCGCAATCGGTCTTGCCGCCCAGGGCAGTGCCGACCGAGTTGCTGTTGGCGGTCGGACCGTTCAGATCGGCTCCGTTGGAGGGACAAATGGCGTTGGAGAGAAACTGGTTCTCGGTCCGTCCGTTGGCACTGGCTTTCATGATGTAGCCCGAGCCGATCCAGTAGTTCCAGGACAACATGCCGGGCCGGAACTGCCGCCCGGTGGATTGGGTCTTGTATCGCCAGACTTCATCCGTCCAGATCCGCATGACTTCCCAGGCCAGGCGGTCACTTTCGTCGTCGTCACGCCCGTATTTGGGGGCCCGGTGAAGGGCCTTGGCCTGGAGGACCTCATGGCCCTTCCAGTTGTCTTTCAGGGCCTGGACCAGTTCCTCCAGGCTGCATTCCTTTTTGTCAAAGACCAGGTATTTGACCGCCAGGAGCGAATCCACCGCGGTGGCGTAGGTCACGCCCTCCATGGTGGTGTAGGACAGCTCTGCCCCTCCCTGGGTCACGTCCAGGCCCTGCTCAGCGCAGCCCTTGACCAGAAGCGACAGGTAGGGGGTGGGATGGTATACTGCCCGGATGGCCTCGCTCATTTCATAGGTATCAACCATTTTTTTGACGATGAAGCGGGTCTGTTCAACATAGGCATTGAAGAATTTGTCCCAGCTGTCAAGATCAGCCAAGGTCCCGGTTCGGGGGCCCTCCTGCCTGATTTTGCTCCATTTGCCGGTCATGGGATCGTAGTAGGGCAGCAGGTCACAGCCGTTGCCATAGACCAGCTCCATGGCTTTCAGAAGGTTGATGTTGTTGTCCACGGTTCCCGACCGGTCGTTGCCTGCCATGGTGTTTTCCAGGCAGCCGACGGCAGCGTAGTCAAAGACATTGTCCCGGTTGATCAGGGCCTGCTGTCCGGACTTTTCCGCCTGGAGCAGCATGCCCGCGACTGAGCGTTCATCAAAGTTTAAAAGAAAAGGCGCTCCCTGGCTGCCCGAGATCATATCGACGATGACATCGAGCAGGCGGTCGGGGCTCTTTTTGTGGAGCCTGACATTGGGCTTGGGTTCCAGGATGGGGCTCATGGCCTCGATGACCTCCAGGATCAGGTAGGTCAAGTCATTGGTCATGTCCCGGCCGTCCGGCCCGAAACCGGATAGATTGAAAAGCTGGCCGAAGCCGGCCGTAATTCCCTGGTTGCCCCCGACGCGGATCTGGGCATCATAGACCGTGTTGCAGTGCACCCAAAAACAGCCCAGGATGTCCTTCATTTCCTCATCGGTCATGCCCTCTTCTTTGGAGATCAGGTAGTAGGGGTAAAGGTACTGGTCCAGCCGGCCAAATGACACACCCGGCCCCGGGTATTTTTCGTCGGACATGACCAGCATATGGGTAAACCAGAGCGACTGGACGGCCTGGTGGAAATCTTCCGCTCCCCGCCAGGGAACCATCCGCATGTTGCCGGCCATGATCCGGAGCTCATCGGCCCGGACCGGATCTTCTTCCTCATCTGCCAGAAAGTCACAATGTTCGGCGTATCTGTCAGCCAATTCCCTGGGCATGAGGCAGGCCGTTTTCATGGCGCGGAGTACGGCGCCCCGGGATCCTGCCTTTTCCGTATCGGTCAGCTTGCCGTATTCCGCTTCAAGCCCCTCCAATACCCCACTGAAACCGTGCCTGATGATTTTTTCGTAATCGGGGATCAGGTGACCGCTGGTGGCACCGCAGTTGCCATAGCCGTGGGTGTGCAAAAAGAGAACGGCGTCCCGGGCTTTCCGTGTCAGCCGGTCGCGTTCTTTTTGCTCTTCCCGGTTGAGGCACATGGAATACTGAAGGTTGAACCGGGCCCCGCACAAAAGGTCGCCCGGGAGGACTTCAACCGGCATATGCCGGGTGACAACCCGGCGGGTGAACCAGGCCTTGCGCTCCGGGATGGACCAAGAGAAGAAGTCATCAGGGATCGCCACCTTCTGGGCACTTTGCCGGCAGGAGACGGTAAAGGAATTCATGAAGGCATACATCTCGGGAACGATGTAGTAGGTCAGTTCATCAAACTGGGCGTCCCAGGGTGTTCCCGTCGTGTAGATCAGGTATTCATTGTTCCATTTGCGGTCCGTGCCGGTAAAATAGTAATCGCGAAGCCACTTGACGCGTGGCGAAAGAAGGCCAGGTTCCTTGATGGCCTTGGCATACTTGACAGCGCTCATAATCGATCCTTTCCCGGAAGCAGATGACCCGATGGGGCTGTTGACTTTTTCATTATACTGAATCACAGACCAGGGTACAAAGAGGGGCACGCGGAAACCCCCAGGATTTTGCCCCCGGGGGTTTCCTGTCAACAGGCCATGGTTGCCTACCGGATCATTTTTTTCCGGACGAGCAAGAGGAGAATGGCCATTGAACCACAGACAAGCAGTCCTGTGCCGACCATCAAATGGGAGACGGATTCGCCCGTTCGGGGAGTCTCCTTCTCGGTGGTTGTCGGGACCGTTTCTTCTTCCGCTTCAACCAGCTCTTCTTCCGCCAGGAAAGTCCAGACCAGGGTGTATTCCCTGGACTGGAAATCGTTGTCCAGCGTGTCGGGCACTTTGAGCTCGACTAACATTTCCAGGCTTTCGAAGGGTCTCAACTCTTTGAGCAGAATGCGGTCAGTCAGGTTGGTCGCGGGAGAGTCATAGTTGAAGATCTCGACCGCGCCGACCTTTCCTCTGAGGGTCGACCGGGAGAGGAAGGTTGTTTCCTCAGCGCCGTATGCTTTGCCGCTCAGATAGATCCGGATGATCGCATTGGTGTTGTTTTTCAGGGCAATCACCTGCTGCCGGGTGTCCCCCGGCATCACACCCTTGAACCCTCCGAACAAGTCGGTCGTATCCGGGATGAAGACGAATTTTTCTGCGTGACCGCGATAGATCACTTCGGACTGTACCGCAAAGACGGCGTGGCCGGAGAGGAGGAAAACGGCAAGAAGAGTGAGAAGGGTGAGTAGAAATCTATACTGTTTCACGTCGTTGCCTCCTTCATGGTGATACCGGTTCCAAGACGGAACCGGCGCCGACCGTCACCGGCCACGCGGACTCGACTGCCCCGGGGGGCAGAGCCTGGATGCTCTGTGACGCCACGTCGATGTTCAGGTAGTAATGGACCCCTCCCAGCGTTTTCAAAGGGATATTCAGGGCTTCGATTTTGCTGAACATCACATCTGTTAAGCCGCCCGGCGGTACCGGATGCTTGAAGTAGTAATAGTCTTTCTGCTTGAACCAGGTGCTGCCCAGTGCCGACAGGGTGTAATCCGTACCGTGCACGGGCGAGTAGGCCAGGATGTCGCCGTTTTCGGCCTTGGCCTGGATGACAAGAGCGGCGCGGATGTAGGCATCGACATTGCCGGTGTTCTCGATCCGGATGTTCTCCTTGATCTCTCCGTCAAAAGTTTCCGTAATATCGGGGGGAACATAAGGATCGGTGAACATGTTCTCCAGCGCATCCGGCGATGAAGTTAAATAGCTCAGGGCCATGGGGATGGTCACTGCGGCGAGGACCAGCGTCAGGATGAGGGTCACCATGAGAGCGGGAGTCTTATGATCCAATCGTTTCATGACTCACCTCCTAATCCATCAAACCTTTGAAAAGGTTCATGACGAAGGTCTCGCCGGTGATCCACCGGCCGGCCTTCCCGTTGGCCACCAGAACCGCCGCATGGTCTTCCGTTTCATTGGGTTTGAGCTCCACGCTGACCGACCCGGGCGAGGGAGTATACTGCCAAGACCACAGGGCATCCTCCTTGACGGTGTAGACACCGATGGGGAGGCCCCGTAGTGTGGCGGATTCACCCACACACAGGCGAAGCCGCCAGGTGTGCCCGTGCGTGTCGGACACATCGATCATGAAAGACTCATTGGACCCAATGATGGTGCCGGGCGCTGCCTGTTTGGTTACAGTAATCCGGCAGGTCTTAAGGAAGATCCAGAAGGGCAGTTTGAAGTCAGGGTTGGACCCCTTTTCGCTGTATCCGTCGCCGGCCCGGTAGAGCCAGCAGGCATCCGTGATGTCCACGTGTTGCGGCTGAGCCGGCCAGGCTGTATTGGCCCACTTGACCTGAACCTTGAATTCCGACTCCTCCGCCGGGGCAAAGTGCGCCGGATCGCCCGGCACCGTGCCTGAGACAAAGACGGGCGTCAGGGTCAGCTGAGGTTCCGTTCCGTGAATGCCGCTGCTGTCCGGATTGTCTTCGCACTTCCAGCCGATTTTCGCGTAATGCGGCAAAACAGTCGGAAGAATGCTCGTTTCCTGACCCAGGTAGAGGGTTTCATCCCGGGTCTCGATGACGGGCCGGTAGCGGTAAACCAGGAGCCCGGTGTTCTTGATCAACGGATCCTCGATGGATCCGGCAAGTGAGGGTTCCACCGTGACTTTCACCGTATAATGGTTGGAGTCAGCCGCCGGCACGACCGGCGTTCCTGACCAGGAGCCGGACGCTGCAGCATCCCCCGCCTCGATCACGAAGGTTCCGAGCAAGATGGCCCCATCGTAGACCTCGTAAGTGATCCTGACATGGTCGTTGTTGAAGCCGTCGGGCTGGTAGGACACACTTCCCCCTGTCACAAATTCGATGACCGCCGCGATATCGACCGGGTTGCCCAGGTACTCCTTTTGCACCAGATTCTCCATGACCTCGTACTTGAGGGGCACATCGACGTCCGGCACCGGGAAGGTGCCGACCGGAGTGCTGACCCCGGGTTCGTACACCCCGCTGGTGTTGACGTTGGTTTCCACCCCATTGCCTCCAAAGAAGGTCGGGTCCGGCGTGACAGGAAATGAGATGATCAGTTTCCTGCCATAGTCGCTTCCCGTTCCTCCCTTGGGTTCCTTGGTGACAAAGTTGGCGTTGAAGTCGAAGCCCGTCACTGAAACGGTTTGGGTACCGGAATCAATGGAGGCGGTCACTCCCGATGGAGCCGCATAAGGCTGACCAAAGGTGTAGATCCCGCTTCCGGTGTCAAAGCCCGTGCAATCAGCCAACTGAAGGGTGATGTGTACGGCGTCAGACACCTGGAAATGGGGCGCCACCACATCCCGGACAACCGTGTCGTCATCCAGCTCAATGGTCGGCGTCTCAATGGTGTGGGCGATCGACTCGAAAATGTTGTTCAGTCCGCTGGGGTCGCTGGCACTTAAATAATAACCGCTCTTGGTTAAGGTGTGGAATTCCACGATGTTGAATCCGTCGTAGTATTTCCTCTTGTTTCCGCTTCCAGTCGTTATCGTAGTCCTTGTCAAACCTGTGTTAGCCGCAGTAGATGAATTGCTTGACAGCAGGTTCATGAAGCGGTTGGCTGCGGGGATTTCAACATCAGTACTCGTTCCGGTTGAACTGTTTACTTGCTTATCCCAACGGGGATGATCGCTCGTGCCATCGCTGTAAGTATAGAAGGAATAGGCATGATAGTGATCATAGTCTCCGTACATGACATCGGGGTCGGCCCCGTCAAAGATGCCGACGGCAAAGACGGTGGACCCGCCCTGTTTCAGGGTGCGGGCATTATTGACGGCTGTGTCGGCCACAGTCACATTGAAGGCCGTGCCGGTGGTGGGCACACCGTCCGTAAACATAATGACGATTTTGTTTCTACCGGTTGAGGATCCTTCCATGACCGTGATGGCACTGGCCATGCCCGCTCCTGCATTGGTCGCGCCGCTGGGTGTTCCAAGGCCGTTGATAATAGTCCGGGCAGCCCCGTAATCGACGCTCAGGTACTGCCTGATCGATGACGAAGACGCGAAGGTCACAATACCGATCTTGTGGTCGACACTGTTGGCCACCGCGTTCGTTTCCACCGCGTTGATGAAGTTAATGACGGCTGTCTTCAGCGCGGCCTGCCGGGTTGTGGTTCCAAAGGCGTAGGCCATACTGCCGGACTGGTCGAGGACCAGACAGATGTCGGTCGGCACAGGCACCTGGGACGTGATGACCTCGCCGGAGGTGAAGACATCAAGCGTAATCAGGGCGTGTCCGGCCATTTCGTCATAGACGGCTGTCTTGTCCATGTAGAGGCCGGCCGGAGCTGTGCCCCCGCCAGACAGTGCATTCAGTGGGGCCTTTCCCAGCGTGACTGGATTGACCAAAGGTCCTGCCGTGGTGAAATTCCTGGCTGGTGGGATCACAAGAGGATCATCGGGCACGTGATCTTCCGGGAGGTTCTTGTCCGGAGATTGACCGGAAGGATCAGGGGCAGGCGGCTCTACAGTGGATGTCCCGCCTTGTGCCCCGGCCTCTTCTTTCCCCTCTGGTTCAGTTCTTATTGTATTCTGTTCCTGTGAGCCGCCTTGGGATCCTTCTCCGCTTTCATTGGTGGGGATTCCCGGCGGCAATCCGGTGGTCTCGTCCGGGGGAGCTTCCTCCGGTACGGGATCACTGCCTGTCAGTTCCTGATTCTCGCCTGCCACATCCGGTTCCGCGAAGGCCTCAGTCGTGGGGTAGGCAGGAAAAGCTAAAGCAAGCGCCAAAACCAAACAGAGAATCAGAACGGGCAGACGCCTGTATTGAATTGTCGGGTTCATGGCCTTCTTCCTTTCAATGCTTCCGGCTGTTCAGCTAAAAGCGTATGACCTGGCAGGTATGCCGGGGCATTGCTGCCGTTCGGAAGGCCGGTCACGGAGTCGGCCAACCCGCTGCGTCGGCATAGCCGGTGCCATTGTTTTCGGACTGGACCCCCTGGGCTTCAACCAGAAGCGTGTAGACGGCGTCCTGGTAATCATTGCCCATGGTGTTCGAAAAGACGACCTGGGTGATCAGGGCGGGGGTGGTATCACCCTTAGCCAAGACATATTTGTAGTGGTACCAGTCGCCAATTTTCTCCCAGTTGGCCGTGTCGGCGGCGAAGGTGATCAGGCCCCCAAACCCCTCGACAACAGGCGCCAGGGCAGGCGTCAGCTTGACCCGGACATAGGCGGGATTGTCGCCGACGTTCTTGACTTGGACAATCTTGTCAACCGTCGTACCGGGCATGGCCGGAACGCCGGCTTCGGGGAAGGGTACCGGCTCTTCTTCGTCATCGAGGGTATCGTCGATAAGCAGAATCTTGATGTTGCCCATGGTGATGATGTTGGTGGCGTCATCCTCGGCTGTGAAGAAAGCCAGGGTTCCGAAAACGGCCATGGCCAGGACGAGGACCAGGGCGCTGATCAGCAGAGATTTCTTTTTCATGATCATTACTCCTTATCTTAGTAAATGATGAGTCTGTCCGCTGCTTAAGGTAGCTGCACTTTGGCGGCGTCTTCAGCAATCGTGTAACTGAGTACGCCATTGACGTAGGCCTGATGGGCGAAAGCATTGATTGTCAATTTGTCCACAAGAGGATCGAAGGCCGGGACGTCATCGCCCCCTTCGACTTCATAGCCCTCAAAAATCCTATTGTCCAGATCCGCTATGACTTCCACCTTGTCGAAGAGGGCGGGCAAGACAGTGCCGGCCGTAACGACTGCCGGCGTACGAGGATCCCCTGTCGCGTAGACGTAGAGGTTCGATCCGCCGGTGACCGGTATCCAGTTGGAGTTGATGCTGATCGGCTTAAGGAAATCCATGATTCTGCCTTCCGGCTTCAATTGCATGAAGACGTAGGCATCCTCACTTCCAGCCAAGAGTTTGACCGTGGGATCTTTGGGGATTTCGGTTCCGGGGAGAAGCTTCGGGGGAGCTTCCGGAAAGTTCGGTTCTGTCAGGTCAATCTTCAAATTGCCGACCGTGAACGTGTTGGTGACATCCTTCTTGTCTGTGAAGTACGCGATGGTAACAACCAGACCGATTGCGAGGATGGCCACAAGGGCCACCGCAATCACCAAACTTTTTTTCTTCATTCTTTGTTCCTCCTGTTCAGAACGTTGATCTGGATCTTCTCTTTATTGACAGACTTGCGTCCGGATCCCTCGTTAGGCGATTGCTCTTGATTGACTTTTTTCTTCCAATTCCGGTTGCCGTCGACCGCCAGCATGGCCGCGATGGAGGCTATGATGAAAGCCAGAGCAAGGGGCTTTCCCGGAGAGGTTGAAAGTGCATGGTATACAAAACCGGCAGCCGGAAGCGTGAAACGTGGCGTGCCGATGAGGTTGGAAAACTGGACAGGCATGCCGTCCGGTGAATTGTTGGCGTCGCCTTTGGTGATGAAGTAGCGGTTGGTGGCGTCGATTTCGATGACCCGGTGGGTGGCGACCGGACCGCCTTGATTGAGGTGGAAGGTGATGGGGTCGCCTTCTTTAACCCGGTAGGGATCTGTCGCGCGGACGTAGATGAGGGCGCCTGTCGGAATAGCCGGTTCCATGCTGCCGGACAGGACGACATAGGGCGTGTAGCCGATCAGCCTGGCTCCGGCCGTCAGTGCCGCCGCGATCAGAAGGAAGGACAAAAGCATCCAAACCAGAAAATGAATGGAAAAAGATAGTATTTTTCGTGCCGAAAGCATATCCCCGCCTCCTCGTCAGGGATACCCCTGACCGGCATCCGCGACACTTCAGTGTGCTCTGATTCCGGTTTTTGGGTCTTCAACACGGCCCCGGCTCCCGGTAACAAGAAAGCCGGCGTCAGCCAAAGAATAAATGGGGTTGGAATCCAACCATGGCAATATTCAAATGAATTAAGTGGATGCGATCGTCGATTCTGTTGGAACTGTCCCGCTTTCTCCCTTAGCTGAAAGACAAGTTCCAAAGAAAGGCATCAATTAAATGCGACAAGTCCCCCGCGTGAAACTGTTTCTATCATCAAAGCTCGAACCGTCATTGCCCGTGTCCCTGTGCCCACCTCGAAACAGGTTGAGCCGGAACAGCCACCTGTACCTGATCCCCGGACCTTTCCCATGGTTGGGGAGAGGCAAGAGCAGCTGATGAGGTGACTATAGCATCATTTGAGAGCGAATGCAATAGCATATTACCGTATGCTAATATGAATTACTAATATTTTGTTTGTAACACTATGCATATTAAAATAATACAACACATTGTTTTTGTAATATTAACCCAAAAACAATAGTTGACATATGTCACTAACAGGCGTACAATCATGGAAGTAAATGACATATGTCACTTATAAAGAAAATTTAGGAGGTATTCAATATGCCACGCAGAGATGGAACAGGGCCGATGGGCTATGGCCCCATGACGGGCTGGGGAATGGGCCCCTGCCGCGATTATGGATACGGCTACGGGCGCCGCGGGCGCCGCATGGGCTACGGCCGGCGGGGGTACGGAATGGGTTACGGTTATGGCCGCGGATTTGGCCCCGGCTACGGCTACGCACCCTATGATGACCGCAGCGACCGCGAAATTTTGGAAGAAGAAAAGGAAATCCTGCAGGAACGCCTGGACTACATTTCCAAACAACTCGAAAGCGAGTAAAATAGTCGGGGATGGCCGGGCTGCCGGTTATCCCCCCATTATTAGTTGAGGTGAGTCACTGTGGCCAGACCCATGAAATGGCGAAGAGTCTGTCAATTGCCGCCAATCAGCCGCTTCGGGCCGCTGGGGGTGGGCGCGGGCGCACGCGAGCACGTCCGGATGACCGTTGACGAATATGAGACGGTCAGGTTGATTGACCATGAGGGATTCAACCAGGAGGAGTGTGCCCGCCAGATGAATGTTGCCCGAACGACCATCCAGGGCATCTATGTCAGGGCCAGGCAAAAGATCGCTGATTCACTTGTCAATGGGAAAGTACTGATTATTGAAGGAGGCGAATACCGGCTGTGTGAAGGCCCCGAGGGTATTTGCGGCCACGGCTGTCACCGTTACGGGCGCGGCAGGCAAATGCACGGGCATGGCGGCCGGCGCAATCGATGATTTATTCAGACACCGTCATTGACCATTTCATGAGCCCCCGAAATGCCCATACCATGCCCGACGCCGATGCCGAGGGCAGCGTGGGTGATCCTTCATGCGGCGATTGTCTGGTCATGTACATCAAAGTGAAAGACAACCGCATCGACGACATTTCCTACCTGGTCTACGGTTGCTGCGGCGCCGTCGCAACCTCCAGCATGACTTCGGAGCTGGCCAAGGGGAAAACATTGGAGGAAGCGCTTTCCATCACGGAGGACGATGTGATCCAGGCGCTTGACGGCCTCCCTGAGAGCAAGATCCATTGCTCGCTTATGGGGGTGGGGGCGCTCCGTCAAGCCATCGCGAATTATTACGAAATGCACCCAGAAAGAGGAGAAATCCATGAAATTAGCCATACCGGTTGACAGCAACAGCATTGAATCCAAGGTCTGCATGTCCTTCGGGCGCGCGCCCTATTATCTGATCCACGATACGGAGTCGAAAGAGAATCAATTTGTCTTGAATACCGCTGCTCAAAGTGCCGGAGGAGCCGGTGTGCGCGCGGCCCAGATCGTTGCCGATCAGAAAGTTGATGCCGTCCTGACACCCCGCTGTGGCCAGAACGCCGCCGGCGTTCTGCTTGCGGCAAAAGCCAGAATTTACCGGACAAAGGGTGAGTCGATCAAGGAGAATATTGACGCCTTCCTGGAGGGAAAACTGTCGGAGCTGGATGAGATTCACGCCGGACTCCACAGGCATTGATCCCATGAAGATCGCGGTATTAAGCGGCAAGGGCGGTACGGGAAAAACACTGGTGTCCGTCAACCTGGCCGAAGTTGCAGGGCAGGCCCGTTACCTGGACTGCGACGTTGAGGAGCCGAACGGCCATCTTTTCTTCAAACCGGGCGATTTGGAAATTGAGCGGGTCGCAGTCAAAATTCCCGTCGTCGATCAGGACAAATGCACGGGGTGCCGCAAGTGCGTGGATTTTTGCCAGTTCAACGCTTTGGCCTACATCAGGGAAGAGCTGATTGTCTTTGAAGAAATCTGTCACTCCTGCGGAGGCTGCGTCCTGGTCTGCCCTGAAAAAGCCTTTTCCGAAAAGGACAAGGAAATCGGCCGGATCGAACGTGGAGTGTCAGGCCAGGTTCAGGTACACTCCGGTATCATGAACACCGGGGAGGAATCGGGTATCCCCATTATCGACCGTTTATTGGAGGGTCAGGATGACGATCCGGACCTTCTCACCTTTATTGACTGCCCTCCGGGTACCTCCTGCATTGTCATGGAGACGGTTGCGGGGGCTGATTACTGTGTACTCGTGGCAGAGCCGACGATTTTCGGCGCCCATAACCTGGCCATGGTTTATCAACTGGTAAACCTGATGGGCAAGCCCCTGGGAGTGGTCCTGAACAAGATTCAGGAAGGTGATAATCCCTCCGAAGCCTTCTGTCTGGAGAAAGGACTCCCCATCCTGGGAAGCATTCCCTTCGATCAGAAGCTGGGTTTAATTAACTCGAAAGGAGAGATCGCCGTTCGGGAAGACCAAGGCTATCGAATCTGGTTCGAAGAATTGCTGACGGTCATCCTGGAGGAGGCCTGCCCATGAAACAGCTATTGATCTTAAGCGGCAAGGGCGGCACAGGAAAGACAACCGTTGCCAGCGCCTTCATCAGGCTGTCAGATGCCAGAACCTACGCCGATTGCGATGTTGAAGCTCCCAACCTGCACCTGATCACCGGTTGGTCCAGTGAGCCTGTCCGTACAGATTTTTATGGTCTGTCCAAAGCGGAAATCGACGCGGATCTTTGCATCGAATGTGGTCTGTGCAAGGAGCACTGCCGCTTCAAAGCCATCCGGGTCGAAGAAACCTACACGGTCGATCCCTTTGCCTGTGAAGGCTGTGCGGTCTGTCATCATGTCTGCCCGGTCTCGGCGGTCACCATGGCGCCGGCTGTTTCGGGGGAGCTGCTCCTCTATCAGGAGGGTGACCGGGTTTTTTCGACCGCGGAGCTCAAAATGGGCAGCGGCATGTCGGGCCTGCTGGTAGCCGAAGTAAAAAAGCAAATGCGTGAGAAGGCCCTTGAAAAGCGCTTTGCCATCATTGATGGCTCCCCCGGCATCGGATGCCCTGTCATTGCCTCTCTCAGCGGGGTCGACCTGGTGCTTATCGTGGCGGAACCTTCTTTGTCGGGGATCAGTGATATGGAGCGGGTCATTGATACGGCCATGAAATTCGGGACCACCGTTGCGGTCTGCGTCAATAAGCACGATACGAATCCGGAAATAACCGGCCGGATACGAACCTTTTGCCAAGAGGAGAACCTGCCCTTTGCCGGTGTCATTCCCTTTGACACGGAAGCTGTCAGGGCCATCAACAAGGGGCAGAGCATCGTCGATATCGATTGTCCTTCCGGGGAAGCGGTGCGGTCGGTCTACGAAAAAACCATGGCGCTGCTTCTGGAAAAATAGGCGGTTAAGACCATGATTATTAAGGTACTGATGGAAAATTCGGCGCGGAGCGAGACTTTGGGAAGCGAACACGGTCTCAGTCTCTACATCGAAGCCCTGGGCCACAAAATTCTTTTCGATACGGGAGCCAGTCCGCTTTTCATTGAAAATGCCCGCAAAATGAAGGTTGACCTGTCTGAAGTTGAATTCGTTGTCATTTCTCACGGTCACTATGACCATGGGGGCGGCCTGGATGCTTTTTTCGAACTCAATGACAAGGCGGAAGTCTTCATCCATCCGCAGGCCTTTGGTGACTATTACGCCAGGAGGCAGGGAGACAAGCTTCAATTTATCGGGATCGATAAAAAGCTGAAAGAAAACCGGCAGGTCGTTTTTACCACCGATCGTTTCACCATTGCACGCGGGATCCGCGTCTTTTCGAACGTGGAGCCGCTGGAATCACTGCCGTCCTCCAACCGCGACCTGCTGAAAAAAGAGGGCGGAGAGCTGACGGACGACGATTTTGTCCACGAACAGAATCTGGTGATTGAGCAGGATGACAAGACGGTTCTTTTTACGGGGTGCGCCCACATGGGCATCATGAATATTGTCAGGCATTTTCATTCGATCAAGGGGCGTTACCCCCACGTGGTGATCGGCGGCTTTCACCTGGCAAAAAGCGACCAGGACCGTGAAAGCGATGGAGAGATTGACCGGATCGCGGCTTTCCTTGCCTCGACGGGCGCCAAGTACTACACTTGTCACTGTACGGGCAGGGTCCCTTACCAGCGGTTAAAAGAAAAAATGGGCGGCCGGATCGATTACCTGGCGGCCGGCGATATGATAGAAATTTGAGGGGCGGAGCAGAATATGCCAGAAAATTGTGACCACAACTGTGCTCAATGCATGGAGGACTGTGCCGAACGGACGGAGGCAGCCCATGACTTTTCAGAGAAACTGAATCCCCTGAGCAGCGTCAAGAAAGTCATTGGCGTTGTCAGCGGCAAGGGGGGAGTCGGCAAGTCACTGGTGACTTCGCTGCTGGCGGTTGCCATGAATCAGCGGGGTTACCGGACAGCCATCATGGACGCGGACATCACCGGATCCTCCATTCCCAAGATGTTTGGCATCAGGGAGCGGGCCAGGAGTGATCAAAGGGGCCTCTTTCCCGTCCGCAGCCGGACCGGCATTGAGATCATGTCCATGAATGTCCTCCTGCAAAATGATACCGATCCCGTCATCTGGCGGGGACCCCTGATTGCCGGGGTGGTCAAGCAGTTTTGGACCGATGTCATCTGGCGCGACATTGATTTCATGTTCATCGACATGCCGCCCGGTACAGGCGACGTTCCGCTCACGGTTTTTCAGTCTGCGGCGGTTGACGGCATCGTGGTCGTCACCTCGCCCCAGGAACTGGTCTCCATGATTGTCGAAAAGGCCGTCAATATGGCCGGTATGATGAATATCCCCGTCATCGGCATTGTGGAGAATATGTCTTACTTCCTTTGTCCTGACAACGGGAAAAAATACAAGGTATTCGGCGACAGCCATATTGATGAGATCGCGAAAACCCATCAGCTGGAAGTGATGGCACGGATTCCGATTGATCCTTCGATCGCGTTGGCCTCCGACGAGGGCCGGATTGAAGAACTGGGAATCGACTGGCTGGATCAGCTGGCTGATCAGATCGAGAGAATGGAGAAAACAGATGATTAAGATCGCGGTGGCAAGCGAAGGACAAAAAGTCACAGCGCATTTTGGACACTGTCAAAACTTCAATCTTTTTGAAGTCGAAGACGGACAGATCATGCGGAGCGAATCCATCGTCAACCCGGGTCACCGCCCCGGATTCCTGCCCAACTACCTTCACGGACTGGGTGTGAGCGTCATCATTTCCGGTGGCATGGGCGGTTCGGCGGTTGAGATTTTCAACCAGCACGGCATCGAGGCAGTTATCGGCGCCCAGGGCGACGCCAGAGAAGCTGCCGAGGCCTATCTGAAAGGTGCGCTTGTGTCCACGGGTTCCATCTGCCGCGAACATCAGCACCATGATGAATGCGGGGAACATGCATAAAATGGGGATTTGACCTCCCCGCTGAAACGATCAGATCTTTTCGGGATAGCCGAGCAGCTGGCGCAGTTCCCCGGATACATCCATTCCGTCCGCCGCCTTCTTTTTTAACAAGCGGTAGGTTTTCAGAACCTCATGATCCCTGCAAAGAAGGAAAATAATTTTCCCCTTGACTGATTCCCGCGGAGTCAAGGCCGTTTGAGGGAAATCTTTCTCCTCGTATAAAACCAGGTCGTATTTTTTGATGCTCTGCTCAACGTAGACCCTGACTTGCGATGCCAGTTCAGGTTCCAGCGGTGCGCTGAGCGCCAAAGGTTTCAAACCCCCGGCCACCATCTCGCAGAAAGCTTCCACGGCCCCCGTGTAATAGGATACCGGCTCAAGTCCGGCAGGCACTTGATGGTGGTCTTTCATCGGTATACCCGCCGATCTTTTTTCAGCTGCTCAAGCATGTCAGCCGTCATGGAGGCCAGATCGTAATCCGGCTTCCAGTCCCACTCCCGGCGGGCACAGGAATCGTCCATGGCGTTGGGCCATGAATCGGCAATGGCCTGACGGACAGGATCAACATCAAAGGACAACTCGAAGTGAGGCAAATGCTTCTTGATCTCCTCCCCGATTTCCTCAGGCGCGATACTCATGGCTGTGATGTTGAAAGCATTGCGGTGGACCAGACGAGAGGGATCTGCTTCCAGGAGCATCGTAAAGGCCTTGAGGCAATCGGGCATATACATCATATCCAGCCGGGTCCCCTCGGCGATGTAGCTTGTGTAGTGTCCCTGCCTGATCGCTTCATAGTAGATGTGTACGGCATAGTCTGTGGTCCCCCCGCCCGGCAGTGTTTGATGGGAGATCAGACCCGGCAGCCGGACCCCCCGGGTGTCGACACCGAAGCGGTGGTGGTAATAGTCGCAGAGAAGCTCGCCGGCCACCTTGGTGATCCCGTACATGGTATTGGGCCGCTGAATGGTGTCCTGCGGGGTCTGGTCAGCGGGGGTCGACCCGCCGAACGCCGCAATGGAGCTTGGGGTGAAAACGGAAAGCTTGTTTTCCCGTGCCACCTCCAGAACCTTATAAAGGCCGTTCATGTTGACATCGAAGGCGCGCTGGGGAATCTCTTCACCCGTCGCCGACAGGATGGCGGCCAAATGAATAACTGTGTCGATCCCGTAGGCACTGACAATGGCCGCTAGCCGCTGCGCATCGAGTACATCAAGCTGTTCGAAGGGCCCCGTGCCAATCACCTCGGGAACGTCTTTGCGGATGAGATCAGAGGCAATCACCCGATCCTCGCCGTATTCTTTTCGAAAGTGGCAGGTCAATTCGGTGCCGATCTGACCAAGACTTCCCGTGATCAGTATCTTTCTCATCATCCCCCTCGATTCAGAAAACTGCGGCAGGCCGCAAATCACTTCAGGAATTCATGACACCTATTTGATTCGGAATAATCAGGACCGCTTCGGTTTTCGACTGGATCTCATCGACGGTCACGCCGGGAGCCAGTTCCCTTAACACGATCCCTTCATCGGTGACCTCCATGAGGCCCAGTTCTGTCACGATCAGATCAACTTCGTGTGCCGCGGTCAGGGGGAGCTTGCACTTTTTCAGGATTTTCGGCTCTCCCTTTTTGGTCAGATGCTCCATGGCGATGATCACTTTTCTGGCGCCCGCGACCAGGTCCATGGCGCCGCCCATGCCGGGAACCATCTTTCCAGGGATCATCCAGTTGGCCAGGTTGCCTTCCTGGTCAACTTCCAGGGCTCCGAGCACGGTCGCGGCCAGGTGGCCGCCCCGGATGATGGCGAAGGAGGTGGCGCTGTCAAAGCAGCAGCCGCCGGGCAGGATGGAAACAGGCATGCCGCCCGCATCAACGATATCGGGGTCTTCCTGTCCGGGTTCGGGAACAGGGCCGACGCGCAGGAAACCGTTTTCCGACTGCAGGATGATGTGCACACCGTCCGGTACGTAGTTGGCGACTGAGGTGGGAAGCCCGATCCCCAGGTTAACGACATCGTTGTCTTTGAAGATGCGGGCAACGCGGCGGGCAATTCTCTCACGCGGATTCATGGGGCACCTCCTTCTTGACAATAAGATCCACAAAGATGCAGGGAGTCATTACTTCATCAGGGTCCAGCTGACCTGCTTCAACAATCTCGTCAGCCTCAACGATGACAAGGTCGGCTGCCATGGCCATGAGGGGATTGAAATTCCTGGCGGCCCGGCGATAGACCAGATTGCCCGAGGTGTCAGCCTTGTGCGCTTTAAGCAGAGCAACATCAGCCCGGATGGGTCGTTCCAGAATGTATCTTTTTCCGTCAAATTCCATGGTCTGTTTGTTTTCTTCAACCACGGTTCCCGCCCCGGTCGGAGTCAAAAAACCGCCCAGGCCCGCACCGGCGCTGCGGATCTGTTCCGCCAGAGTCCCCTGTGGAATCAACTCCACCTCGATCTCCCCGGCATTCATCTTATTGCCCGTTTCCCGGTTGGTCCCGATATGGGAGGCGATTACTTTTTTAACCTTGTTGAAGGCAACGAGCTTGCCAACCCCCCTGTCGGCAAACCCTGTATCGTTGGAGATCAGGATCAAGTCCCGGATATGGCTGTTAACAAGGGCATCGACTATACCCTCAGGCGTGCCGACCGTCATAAATCCGCCGATCATAACAGACTGGCCGTCTTTAATACGGGACAGGGCTTCCTCCATTGTCACAACTTTGTTCATAGGCGTCTAACCTTTCTTCTTGCTTCTTTGCCCGCTGCAGGCGGGAACCTGCCATCGATTGAATCCCCCTGCATTGTACCATCACGAAAATAAATGACAGTCCTCACAGCCGGCTTCTTGTCAAAATTGAAAATGCTCAGGTATAATGAGCGGGCACACCCCCGGACGGCACCTCTATGCCGCCGCCGGCCCGCACCAGAGCACCTGGGATCTTGAAAATTTAACGACAATAGAGGCGCAGCGAATGGGTAGATGCGGTGGCCAGCCCGGGATCGGGGCCGCATCAAAGTGTTCGTTGCCGAAGGGCGTCCGGCAGATCCCTGGCGGGTGACCCTGGTAAGCCGTACCAAGGACGGCTTACTGTCATGCTGGAGCATGAAGCGCTATGCGTATTTGAGAAAAATAGGCGGCGCTTATTTTTTTCTAACTGAAAATTGATGGAGGAGACAAAATGATCGAAGCCATGATCCGCGTCCGCATCGGCGCAGAAGACGCGCATTACGGAGGGGGGCTGGTAGACGGCGCCCATCTTTTGAAGCTGTTCGGCGATGTAGCGACCGAACTCCTGATACGGCGTGACGGTGATGAGGGGCTTTTCCGGGCCTACGACAGCATCGATTTCCTGGCACCGGTATCAGCCGGCGATTTCATCGAAGCAAAAGGCTGGATCGAGGAAGAAGGCAACACGTCACGAAAAATGAAGTTTGAGGCCTGGCGGGTGATCGCGCCGCGAACCGACCTGTCGGATTCAGCCGCTGATCTGCTGGATCAGCCCGTCCTGGTCTGCCGGGCTTCAGGCACCTGTATCACGCCCAAAGCTAAACAACGTAAATAGGAAGGGGGAGTACTTATGTCAAAAGTCATCATTACCGCCGCCATCAGCGGTGCGGAAGTCACGCAGGAGATGAATCCGGCCGTTCCCTACACGGTGGACGACTTTGTTCGCGAGGCCAAATCAGCAGCCGGGGCCGGTGCGGCCATCATTCACCTTCACGCGCGTCACGACGATGGTTCGCCGACCCAGGACCGCGAGCGTTTCAGGGTTCTCATCAACGCCATCCGGGAAGCTTGCCCCGAGGTGATTATCCAGCCGTCCACGGGCGGAGCCACGGGCATGACCGCTGAGGAACGGCTCCAGCCGACTGAACTCAATCCCGAGATGGCCAGCCTGGACTGCGGCACCATGAACTTCGGCGGTGATGAGATCTTCGTCAACACCGAGAACATGATCATCGAATTCGCGGCCAGGATGCGTGAGCGCGGGATCAAGCCTGAACTTGAATGTTTTGATAAAAGCCATATCGACATGGCCATGCGCCTGGTCAGGCAGGGTCATATCGACCGGCCGCTTCACTTCAACATCGTGCTGGGTGTCAATGGCGGTGCCGCGGCAACCCCCCGTGACCTGGTTTTTCTCCGTCATTCACTGCCGGAGGATGCCACTTTCACCGTGACCGCCATGGGGCGTCATCAATTGCCCCTCAATGTCATGGCCATGGCCATGGGCGGGCATCCCCGGACAGGCTTTGAAGATAATCTGCAATATGCACGCCGTGTCAACGCCACAAGCAACGGCCAGCTGGTAGCCCGGCTGGTCCGCATCGCGCAAGAAATGAACCTTGAAATCGCCAGCCCCGATGAGGCGCGCGAAATCCTGCAAATGAAGAAAAAATGAGAAAAGGAAGGATACACAGCATGGCCATGGGAGATAAATACGGCGCCCACCGCGTCCTGGAGCCTCAGGGATTACTGCCGCAGGCGGCTCAAAAAATCGATAACAGGATGGAGATCTATGACAATGAGATCCTGATTGATGTCTCCGCACTTAACATTGACGCGGCAAGCTTCCGCCAGTTGTGGGAAGAAGCCGGAGGCGATGAAGCAAAGCTGAAGGCAAAAATCATGGAGATTGTCAGTGAACGCGGCAAGATGCAAAATCCGGTAACCGGATCAGGCGGCATGCTGATGGGAACGGTGGCCCGGATCGGCCCGGCGCTGGCGGATCGCGACCTTGTGGCCGGCGACCGCATCGCGACCTTGGTATCCCTCTCCTTGACACCTTTGCACATTGATCAGATCACAGCCGTTCACCCCGATGTTGAGCGGGTTGAGATCAAGGGTCAGGCGATTTTGTTCGAAAGCGGCGTCTACGCCAAGTTGCCGGCAGATATGAGTGAGAATCTGGCGTTGGCCGTTCTGGATGTGGCGGGCGCGCCCGCCCAAACCGCCCGGATCGTTCAGCCGGGCGACAGTGTCCTGATCCTGGGGGCCGGCGGCAAGAGCGGCATGCTTTGTGGCTATGAGGCCATGAAACGTGTCGGCCCCTGCGGCAATGTGGTCGGTATGAGCCGCAACAACCGGCCGGAAAAGACCCTGCTGGACAACAAATTGGCTCATTCATTCTTTGTTGCCAACGCGCAAAATCCGGTCGAAGTCCTTGAAAAGGCGTTGGCCTTGAACGGCGGCCGGGAGTACGATGTGGTCATCAATGTGGTTAACATTGACGGAACCGAGATGTCTTCTATCCTGCCTGCCAGGGAAGGCGGCATTGTTTATTTCTTCAGCATGGCGACCAGCTTCACCCGGGCTGCCCTGGGCGCTGAAGGTGTGGGCAAGGATGTCACCATGATGGTCGGCAACGGCTACACAAAAAACCATGCCGAGTTCTCGCTCCAGGTTGTCAGAGAGAGCGAAGCGCTTCGACACATCTTTGAAACTCTCTACCTGTAAAGGAGGCCCCATGAAAGCGGAAGATAAATACATCAACAAGACGGGCCGGGCCAGGCGGGAGATCCTCTTCCCCGGGGTGCCGGACGAAGACTGGAACAGCTGGCAATGGCAGGTCAAAAACAGAATTACCAGCCTGGAAGGCCTGACGGGTCTGATGACCCTGACCCAAGAGGAGACTGATGGGGTCAAAGAGGCGCTCCAGCAGTTCCGCATGGCGATAACACCTTATTACCTGACCCTGATCGATCCGGATGATCCTCACGACCCCGCCAGAAAGCAGGCCATCCCCACCGCTTGGGAGCGGAGATCTGCACCGGAGGACCAGGACGATCCGCTCCACGAGGACGGCGACTCTCCGGTATTTGGCCTGACCCATCGCTACCCCGACAGGGTTCTCTTCCTCATTACCGATATGTGCTCCATGTATTGCCGCCACTGTACCCGGAGGCGGCTGGCAGGCCAGAAAGACGGCGCCCGGACCCGGGCCGAGATCGATGCCTGTATCGAATACATCCGCCAGCACCCCATGGTCCGTGATGTCCTCCTTTCAGGAGGCGACGCCCTGCTCATGAGTGACGACCGGCTGGAATACATCCTGAAGGAACTTCGGGGAATCGAGCACGTCGAGATTATCCGGATCGGAACCCGGACGCCTGTCGTCATGCCGCAACGGATCACGCCGGAACTTTGCCGGCTCCTCAAGAACTACCAGCCTGTCTGGCTCAATATGCAATTCAACCATCCCAATGAAATCACACCCGAAAGCGCTGCCGCTTGCGCCATGCTGGCCGATGCCGGTATCCCGCTTGGCAACCAGTCGGTGCTTTTGCGGGGCATCAATGATTGTGTCCATGTCATGCGCCGCCTGGTTACCGGTCTGGCCTGGATCCGGGTCAGGCCCTATTACATCTACCAGTGCGACCTGACGCGGGGGATTTCGCACTTCCGGACCTGTGTTTCAAAGGGCATTGAGATTATTGAGGGTCTGCGCGGCCATGTGTCCGGCTTTTGTGTGCCCACCTTTGTGGTTGATGCCCTGGGCGGCGGCGGAAAAATCCCGGTCATGCCCGACTACCTGATTTCGCAGAGCCCTGAGCGGGTGGTTCTCCGCAACTACGAAGGGGTGATCAGCACCTATACCCAGCCGCGGGACTACAGCAGCCAGTGCCACTGCCCCGTCTGCAGCGGAGAGGAAGAAATGACAGTGACCGGTGTCTCAGGCCTGTTGGAAGGGCAGGGCGAATCACTGGAGCCCAAGGACCTGGCCCGCAAGACCATGGCCGGCAGGGACGTCGAGTACGTTTAGGCCAGACAGTGGCAGAAGACAGAGCCGTCCGTCTGATTGAAGCGCTGGATCTGGACCGGCTGGCTTCGCTTGCCATTATGGGCCTCGGGAAAAACGCCGGGAAAACAACAGTGCTGAACCATCTGATCAGAACCTGCGCGAAGGCCGGGCTGCCCCGGGTACTGGCCCTGACATCTGTTGGCCGCGATGGCGAGGATCAGGATCTGGTGACGGGCGGTATGAAACCCCGGATATATGTCAGGGAGGGTACCTTGATCGCCACCGCTGCCGGCTCGGTCGGCAAAAGTGATGCCGTTCTGGAAATTCTGGCACTTACGGGTATCCGCACGGCGACCGGTGAGGTTGCTGTCGCCCGGGCCCGGTCAAATGGTTATCTCGAACTGGCCGGTCCGTCAATTGCAAGAGATCTGGCTCTTTGTGAAACTTTCTTTCGCCGGGAAGAGGCGGACTGTCTTTACATCATCGACGGAGCACTGGACCGCAAATCCCAGGCGGGAGGCGGCCTGACAGAAGCGGTCGTTCTGGTTGCCGGGATGGCCAATGCCGCCTCCATTGAGGAGCTGGCTGAGAAAACGGCGGTCCAGGCGGAGCTGTTGAAACTGCCATCCCTGGCTGAGGAAGAAAGACAGGAAATCGAAGCTGCCATGGAAGGAAAAGCCGGAGCGCGGGCTGCCATCCGGGACATCCGCGGCGAAGTCCGCCTGATGGAAATGCCTTCACTTGCCGGACATGGAAAAGAAGTGGCCCAGGGCCTTGCACCGGGTGACAGGATCCTGTTTTTGCGGGGTGCCGTCACAGAACGTTTTGTTGAGGATTTGCTTTCAAACAAGCACTTCAGACAGATGACCCTGGCGGCGGAAGATGGCACCCGCTACTTCATCGGGGGCAGGACGCTTGCGCGGCTCAAGCAGCAGGGGGTAAAACTTGAGGTCATCCACCCGCTGATACTGCCCATGGTTTTTGTCAACCCGGCAAGAGGAGGCGGCAGCCAGGTGGATGCCAGGGAGCTTGTCAAGGCTGTCAGTACGGCCGTAGATGTCCCCGTGATGGATACGGGGCCGGCCCTGGTTTGATCAAAAGACAGGGAGGAAAGTGTCATGTTGTTAATCAGCCGGCAGGACCGTGAGCGCCTGGGTTTGTCCCAGGCCCTGGAAGCCTGTCGTTGCCTGACTCCCCAGGGGAAACGGATGAAGCTGAAATACCGGTATTACGGGCCGGATGAGAAAGAGCTTCTGGAAGCTGAACTGTCCGCTGTTGACCGTCTTGCCGAGTACACCAAGCACCATCCGCTTGAAATCCGCCAGGCGCTGGGTCATCTTTCCCGCTTCCGTGACCTGCGGGGAAGCCTGGCTGGCCTTTCGAAAGCCCGTACCCTGGATCTTACTGAGCTCTTTGAGATCAAAGAGGCAGTTCGTCTTTTGCACCAACTGCTTAAAATCCCCGTCCTCCTGGCCAGGGCAGATGTCCTGATCAAACCGCTGCCGGAGGCCGAGGCCCTGCTTGATCCACGCAAAATGGAAAGCAGCGGCTTTTATCTTTATGACGAATACTCAGCCAGGCTGGCGGGGCTCAGGCAGGCGCGGAAAAAGGTTGAAATAAAATTGGAGAGCGCCGGTGGGGAAGAGCGGAGCAGGCTGCTTGAGGAACGAAGTCAACTGCTTACGGAGGAGAATGAGGAAGAAAGGCAGGTCAGGGCAAACTTAAGCGGTCAGCTTGCCCCCTACGCGGACCGGCTTTCAGAAAACCTGGATGCGGCCGGCCAGCTCGATTTTCGCCTGGCCAAGGCTCAGCTGGCCATCCGGTGGGCCGCTTCAAAGCCGGATCTGCTTGAAGCAGGCGCAACCTTGATCCTGGAACAGTTCTATCATCCGGTCATCGAGGCGCATCTGTCCGCCAGGGGAGCGGCCTACGAGCGTCAGACGGTCACGCTCGCCCAAGGAACAAGTGTGCTGACGGGCGCCAATATGGGCGGGAAAAGTGTGGCCCTCAAGGCCATGGCCCTGTCAGTAGTCCTGATTCACCTGGGCTATTTCCCGCCCTGCGCCTATGCAGCTTCACCGCTTTTTGGCTTTGTCAGTTACAGTTCTGATTATTTCGATACAACTAAACGGGGCCTGTCGACTTTTGCCGCTGAAATTGTCAAGATCAGGGACGACATCCGTCAGGCCAGGCACATGCCGGGATTGGTCATCCTGGATGAACCGCTTCGAGGCACCAATCCGCAGGAGGCGACGGCTCTTGTCAGGGCCCTGTGCCGGCTTTACGCGGCTTTTCCCGGTGTGCTGGTCGTAGCGACTCATTATGAGGTTCCGGCGGAAGAGGGCATCAGGCATCTGCGGCTTCGCGGCATCGAGCCGGGGGAACTGGAGGAAATCATTTCGGGCACCGGCGACCCTCAGTCCGACGAGGAGGCGGTCCGGCGGATTGAATCCCTGATGGATTACTCAATTGAGGCGGTTGACGGTTCAGCGTCCATCCCGGCAGACGCCATCCGCATCGCGGGATGGCTGGGTCTGGATAAGGGGGTCTTTGAACTGCTCGAAGGTGAAGGGGGGGGTGCTGATGGCAGAGCTCAGACTTGACTGGAACAAGGTGGATAAGGCGCGCCAGGCCGCAGCGGCCGTCGCTGACAACGTGACGGAGCAGCTTGAACTCTGTTCGACAGTGGCGGTGGAACGGGCGATTTGCCGTCTTTTTGGGGTTGACGGCGTGGATGCCTTCGATGTGCCCCTTGCCAACCGTCTGGTTGACCATCTCAGGACCCAAGGCGTCCTGGAGGCGGGTGCCGCCTACTGGCTGGCGCAGGGAGCGCTTTCGACGGGGCTGGCCCCCATCAAAATGGCGGAAGCGGTCGCAGCAGGAAGCCTGGATCTGACTGCCCATGAGAAACACGATGCCTTTGCCTGCCGGCTTTGGGCCAAAGAGCAGGCGGAAAAAGCAATTTTCCGGATTCGGGAGGGCAGGAAGACCCGTGAATCCCTGCTTGAAAAGTATGGCGAAAGATCCGCTCCCTGGCTTTACGCCATCGTAGCGACCGGCAATATCTATGAAGATATAATCCAGGCGCAGGCCGCCGCCAGGCAGGGTGCCGACGTCATCGCGGTCATACGGACGACAGGGCAGAGCCTGCTCGATTACGTGCCCTACGGTGCCACGACTGAAGGTTTCGGGGGGACGACCGCCACCCAGGAAAATTTCCGCCTCATGCGCCGGGCCCTGGACGAAAAAGGAAACGAACTTGGCCGCTACATCCGGCTCTGCAACTATTGTTCCGGTCTCTGCATGCCTGAAATTGCGGTCATGGGGGCCTTGGAGCGCCTGGACGTCATGCTGAACGACGCCCTTTACGGGATTTTGTTCCGTGACATCAACATGCAGCGCACCCTGATCGACCAGAGTTTCTCGCGGATGATCAATGGGGCGGCCGGCATCATCATCAACACCGGCGAAGACAACTACCTGACCACCTCAGACGCCTACGAGGAGGCGCATACGGTTCTGGCCTCCCAATTGATCAACGAACAGTTTGCCCTTCGGGCGGGGATGCGGAAAGTGCAGATGGGGCTGGGGCACGCCTTTGAGATGGATCCCTCCCTGCCTGACTCCTTTGTTTTTGAATTGGCCCAGGCCCAGATGGCCCGCCAGATTTTCCCGGACGCCCCCCTCAAATACATGCCGCCGACCAAGCACATGACCGGCAACATCTTTCAGGGTCATGTGCAGGATACGCTCTTCAATGTGGCGGGGGTGCTGACCGGCCAGCAGTTCCTCCTTCTTGGCATGATGACCGAGGCCATCCACACGCCCCACATGGCAGACCGGGCGCACGCCATCGCCAATGCCGATTATGTCAAACGGGCCATGAAGTCTCTATCGGATGAAATTGAGTACAAGAGGGGCGGTCTGCTGGAGAAGCGGGCTGACGAGGTCCTTGACCTGGCGCTCGGGTTTCTCGAAACCATCCGCCAGGATGGGCTCTTTCGTTCACTGGAAGCCGGCCGTTTTGCCGGAATCAAAAGGCGGCCTGAGGGCGGCAAGGGGATGGAGGGTGTGATCGCCAAAGGTGACCATTACTGCAACCCCTTTATCGATTTGTTTTTGGAGGAACAGCAAGATGATTCCCAAGCCTGATCTCACCCGCCTCAAGCCCTACGGCGACACCATGGATGACGGCCGAATCCAGCTGAGCTTCACCCTGCCGGTTCCTGACGACGAACGGGCAGTTGAGGCAGCCCGGGCCATACTGACCGCCATGGGTTTGTCCAATCCTCTGATCAGCTGGCATGAGGCGCTGGATGATCGTTTCACCCGGATCATCGCCTATGCCACCTTCGAAAAGGGGATCGACTACACAAGGATCGAGGCTGCAAGCATTGAAGCGCCTGTCATGACCATGGAGGAAACCGATCAGTATATCCGCGATCATCTGGGCCGCAGGATCCGGGTGATCGGCGCCAGCACGGGAACCGATGCCCATACGGTTGGGATTGACGCGATCATGAACATGAAAGGCTATGCAGGTCACCATGGCCTGGAGCGCTACGACATGATTGAAACCCTCAACCTGGGCAGCCAGGTGGAAAACGAGGATTTTATCCGCGAAGCCGTCCGATTCGACGCTGATGTCATGCTGGTATCCCAGACAGTGACCCAGAAGGATGTCCACATAAAGAATATTTCGGAACTGGTTGAGCTTCTGGAGGCGGAGTCGCTTCGCCACCGGTTTCTGCTCATCCTGGGAGGACCGCGTATTTCCCATGAATTAGCCAAGGAGCTGGGTTGTGATGCGGGCTTTGGTCCCGGCAAGTACGCCGATGATGTCGCAGGCTACATGGCGGCGGAGCTGGCCAGAAGACAGGAAGCAGCCCACAAATAACAGGACAGGAGGATTGTAGATGAAAGTATTTGTTGCCGGATGCGGCACCATGGGGGCGGGAATCGCACAGGTTTTCGCGTCCTTCGGCCATGAAACCGTCATGTTCGACCGGGAAGCGGACCTGGTAGAGCGCGGTTATGCCCTGATTGAAAAGCAGGTGAGACGCCAGTTTGACAAGGGCCGCCTGACACAAGAGGAAGCGGAAGACCTGCTTGCCAACTTGAAACGATCGACCGATCTTGAAGAGGCAAAGGGGGCAGACCTTGTAATTGAAGCCATTTTCGAGGATCTGGAGGCCAAGCGCGTTCTTTTTGGCAAGCTGGACAAGCTGTGCCGTCCGGATTGCCTTTTTGCGACCAACACCTCCTCACTTTCCATCACGGAGATCGCGTCGGAACTGGACCATGAGTCCAGCTTGGCCGGCATGCATTTCTTTAATCCGGCGCCGGTCATGAAACTGGTTGAGGTCGTAAGCGGTGACCATACCTCGGAAGAGACAAAAGAACAGTTCGCCGCCATCGTCCGGGCCATCGGCAAGGAACCGGTTTTTTGCAAGGAGAGCCCGGGCTTCATTGTCAACCGGCTGCTGATCCCCATGATCAATGAGGCAGCCGATCTCTTGCATCAGGGGGTCGCGTCGCGCGAGGACATCGACCAGGCCATGAAGCTTGGGGCTAATCACCCCATGGGGCCGCTTCAACTGGCTGATTTTATCGGAATAGACATCGTTAAAAACATTATGGAAATCATCCGGGCGAGAACAGGTAATCCAAAATACGAGCCGAGCCCCCTGCTTGGCCGCATGGTTCAAGAGGGCAAGCTGGGCCGCAAATCGGGACAGGGATTTTATCAATATTAGAAAGAGGAAGCGATGAAAGACATTGTGATTCTGGGAGGCTGCCGTACGGCAATCGGAAAATTCGGGGGTAGTCTGGCCAAGGTTTCGGCCGTCAGGCTGGGTGAGGTGGTGGTCAGGGGTGCGATCCGGCGCGCGGGCATTCGTCCGGAGGATGTGGATGAAGTTCTCATGGGCTGCATCCTGGCAGCAGGCTTGGGACAGAATGTGGCCCGGCAGGCCGCCATGGCAGCCGGAATTCCTGAATCAGTTCCTGCCTCCACCATCAATAATGTGTGTGGTTCAGGCCTGAAAGCCGTGACACTGGCAGCTGCCTTGATTGAAAGCGGTCAGGCTGAAATCGTCGTCGCGGGCGGAACCGAAAACATGTCGGCGGCGCCTTATCTGCTCGACAAGGCCCGGGATGGTTACCGCATGGGTGACGGCACCCTGATTGACAGCATGATCAAGGACGGTCTCTGGGACATTTTCGGCGATTATCACATGGGCATCACGGCTGAAAATGTGGCCGAAAAATACAGCATCAGCCGGGAAGAACAGGATGCCTACGCCCTGGAAAGTCAGCGGAGGACGGAGCGCGCCCAAAAGGAAGGCCGGTTTGAAGCTGAAATCGTCCCGGTGCACATCAGGGAGCGCAAAAATGAATACGACTTTGAGGCCGATGAATACCCCCGGCACGGAGCCACTTTGGAGGGGATGCAAAAGCTCCGCCCGGCCTTCAAAAAGGATGGCACGGTGACGGCCGGCAATGCGTCCGGCATCAATGACGGCGCGGCAGCCATGGTGGTCATGAGCGGCAAAAAGGCCAGGGAATTGGGGTTAAAACCCATGGCTGCCCTGACCGCCGGCGTTTCCGTCGGCCTCGATCCCTCCATCATGGGCATGGGGCCTTATGTCGCGACAAAAAAGATTCTTGAAAAGACCGGCTTAAGCCTGGATGACATTGATCTGATTGAATTCAATGAAGCCTTTGCGGCCCAGTCCCTGGCGGTCCTGAAAGAACTGGGTGCCGATCCGGCAAAGGTCAACGTGAACGGCGGTGCCATCGCCCTCGGCCATCCGGTCGGCGCCTCGGGCGCGCGTGTCCTGGTGACCCTGCTCCATGAAATGGAGAAAAGAAACGTTAAACGCGGCCTGGCCTCCCTTTGCATCGGTGGGGGCATGGGCATCGCGGCCGTGGTGGAACGGTGAAAGGAGCGGTCATGTCCATCATCAAACTTGACCAGACAGATTACGTTGCCGAATTGACTATCGACCGGCCCGAGGCCCTGAACGCCTTGAACAAGGCCGTCCTCCATGAGCTGTCGTCTGCCTTATCCGATTTGGCTGACGACCAGCAGGTGCGGGCCCTGATCATCACCGGTGCCGGTAACAAGGCTTTTGTCGCCGGCGCAGATATTTCTGAAATGGCGGACATGGACCGGGAGGAGGCGGAAATGTTCGCCCGCTTCGGCAACCGGGTCATGAATCAGGTCAGTTCGTTTCCCGTCCCCGTCATCGCGGCAGTCAATGGTTTTGCCCTGGGCGGCGGTTTTGAACTGGCCCTGGCCTGCGACTTCCGCATCGCGTCAACAAAAGCAAGTTTCGCTTTTCCAGAAACAGGCCTGGGAATTACACCCGGCTTCGGAGGAACCCAGCGGCTGGCCAGGCTTGTCGGTTCCATGTCCGCCTTCGATCTCATCATGACGGGCAGGCGGATTGATGTCAGGGAAGCCCAGGCCCTGGGTCTTGTCATGGAGGTATCAGAGCCGGATCACTTGATGGGGCGGGTCCATGAACTGGCAGCAACTATTGCCCAAAAGGCACCGGTGGCCGTCAGGGAGGCCAAGCGGGCCATCAGGGGAGGGCTGGATCTGACACTGGCAGAGGGTTTGGCTTTGGAGGCGTCCTGCTTCAGCCGGTGTTTTGAGACCAAAGACCAAAAGGATGCCATGAAAGCATTCCTGAGCAAGAAAAAGATGGACGGATTCAGGGGTGAGTGATTACCTTTTGTCTATTTACCGCCTCTCCCGTCCAAAAAGCCGATGTACCTGGCGCTTGCCCCTCTGTATCCTTGACGGGACCGGGCACCGGAATTAGTATTGGGTTGAAGGAAGACAACAAAAGAGAGGAGGCGCTTCAGTATGGGCATTGTTGCCGGCCGGCCATCTTATAGGCGCCAGCGCTTTCTTCTCTCCTTTGTAAATGAGTTGGTTGGCGGTGTGAAGAGCACGGATCTGCAAAAACTGGTCTTCCTTCACACCATGTCGGGTGATTCTGACTTCTATGAATTCGTCCCTTTCCGGCATGGCGCCTATTCTTTCCAGCTTGCGGCAGACTTAGACACTCTCCACGCGCATGGCCACTTCAAGGTTGAGAGGTTACAGGAGGGGCAAGAGAAGACAGTAACGGCTGTCATAAGCTGTCCAAAAGAGAATCATCCCTTTAAGACAGCCCCTGAACGTGGTATTGAACTCATGCGCCGGGCTTATCGGGAGCATCCCTATTACACCATTAGGAGTGAGATCCTTGCTGATCTTTTTTTCGGAAAAGAACTGGAAAGTTTCAACCGGATAAGACAAACCTATGCCAAAAAAGAACCAATCCTTTTTACGATTGGCTATGAGGGCAGGAACCTGGAAGCTTTCATTAACCAACTGATCCAAAATGATGTGCGCCTGCTTTGTGATGTGCGGAAAAACGCGCTGAGTCGCAAATTCGGGTATTCAAAAAGGAAACTTGGCGAGATCGCAGAATCCGTTGGGATAAAATATGTTCACATTCCCGGACTTGGCATCGAGTCTGCCAACCGGCAGTCGTTGGAAACGAAAGAAGACTTCCAGGACCTTTTTGAAGTGTACGAGAAAACCATGTCCCTTCGAATAAGTGAGCTGAACCAACTTGAATCCCTGCTAAGAAAGTACTTTCGTGTAGCCCTAATGTGTTTTGAACGGGAACCATCCATGTGTCACCGGCATGTGATCCGGGACTACGTCACCCATAAATGCCGAGTGAAGAGTATCGACCTGTAAGAAGTGGAAAAGAAGCGGATCTACATCCTGGTCAAGACTTATCCCACGATTTCAGAAACCTATGCTGAACTGGTCTGTACGGCGGGGATTCTTGAGGATGGGAGCTGGATTCGCCTTTATCCGGTTCCCTTCAGAAAACTCGACCTTGAACAAAAATACCCAAAGTTCAGTTGGATCGAGGTTGAAACGGCAAGAAACACCAAAGATTTCCGGCCGGAATCCTACCGTCCAAACTTGGAGACACTTTCGGTTGTGCAGGAGGCGAAGAAGAAACTGGATTGGGAGGAACGCCGAAGAATAATATTTGGTAATCAGCACGTTTACACCAACCTGGAAGAATTGATCACCAAAGCAAAGGCAGATGACATCTCCCTGGCGGTATTCAAGCCGGCCAGGATTCTCAGTTTTAATGCAAGTAAAACGAATCCATCCTGGGATCCCGCCAAGCTGGCTAATCTCGAGTATGTATCCAGACAATTGAATGTCTTCCAGACGGTTGACGAGATCGTTGATGAGTTCAGGGTGGTGCCAAAAGTGCCTTACCACTTCTCCTACAAATTTCTGGATGACAGCGGCAGGCAGTCCACCATGAAGATCCTGGACTGGGAAATTGGCATGCTCTACGTCAATTGTTTAAAAAGGGCCGGAGGAAACAAAGAGATTGCTGTCGAAAAGGTCAGGCAAAAATACTATGAAGAGTTTTTGAAGCATGACCTTCACTTCTTTCTCGGTACAACCCTGAAGCATCATAAAGTTGCGAAGAATCCCTTCACCATCGTTGGCGTCTTTTATCCGCCATTCCCATCGAAGCAATTGAACCTCTTTGATTTGGCTTAACATTGTTGGCAAAAAGTCGAAAGGCTGGAGTTTCAGAAGTTCTTGCCTTTGTGGTGTGCGCGGGCGCTTGGTATAGTATTAGGGAATGAGATCAATATTCCCGGATCATTGAATTAGTTCGTTAACCAGCAGGATAAAACAGAATAGCGGGGTCATGGCATGGACAACAGGAAAGAACAGGAACGGGCTGAGCTTCACCGTACCATCTGGGGGATCGCTGACGATCTGAGGGGGAGCGTTGATGGCTGGGATTTCAAGCAATATATACTCGGCATTCTTTTCTACCGGTATATTTCGGAGAATATTACGTCCTACATCAATCAAGGGGAACACGAAGCGGGTCACCCCGATTTTGACTACCCGACCATTTCTGATGAAAAAGCAGAAAAAGCTCGGGAGGATCTGGTCAGGACGAAAGGCTTTTTCATTCTTCCCAGTGAGTTATTCGTCAATATCTGTGAAAAAGCCAGGGCCAACGACAAAGACCTGAACGAGAAGCTGGCAGCTGTCTTCAAGGATATTGAAAGCTCAGCCATGGGAACAGATAGTGAGCAGAATTTCAAGGGGCTTTTCGACGATATTGATGTCAACAGCAATAAGCTTGGCGGAACGGTTGAACAACGAAATAAAAGGTTAAAAAATCTCTTGCTTGGCGTGCAATCCATGCGACTGGGAGACTACCAAAACAACACGATTGATGCCTTCGGCGACGCTTATGAGTACCTGATGGGCATGTATGCCTCAAGAGCGGGTAAAAGCGGCGGCGAATTTTTCACACCGCAGGAAGTGTCCGAACTGCTCACCCATCTCACATTAGTTGGGAAAAAGGAAGTCAACAAGGTTTACGACCCCGCCTGCGGATCAGGATCGCTGCTTCTCAAATTCTCAAAAATCCTTGGAAAAGAAAATGTCCGCCAGGGATTTTTCGGCCAGGAGATCAACATCACCACCTACAACCTCTGCCGCATCAACATGTTCTTGCATGACATCGGTTACGATAAGTTTGATATCGCCCATGGAGATACCCTGACCAGCCCTCAGCATTGGAATGACGAACCTTTTGAGGCCATCGTTTCCAATCCCCCCTACTCCATCAAGTGGGAGGGCAAGGACAACCCCATCCTGATCAATGACATGAGGTTTTCCCCCGCAGGTGTGCTGGCACCTAAATCCAAAGCGGATCTGGCCTTTATCATGCACTGCCTCTCCTGGCTGGCCACCACAGGAACAGCCGCTATTGTTTGCTTTCCCGGGATCATGTACCGGGGAGGGGCAGAAAAAAAGATCAGGCAATTCCTGATCGACAGCAACTATGTCGATTGCGTCATCCAGCTGCCGGATAATCTCTTTTATGGCACTTCCATCGCGACCTGCATCATGGTGCTCAAGAAGAACAAGAGCGAGAATAAAACGCTTTTCATTGACGCGTCCAAAGAATTCGTCAAGGTGACCAACAGCAATAAGCTGACCCAACAGCACATCGACAATATTCTGGAGGCTTTCAAATCGCGGGAGGACAGGGAGTATTTTTCCAGGTTGGTACTCAATTCAGAGATTGAGGAGCACGAGTACAACCTGACGGTCACCTCCTATGTTGAACCGGAGGACACCCGGGAAGTGATTGATATTGTCAAGCTGAATCGGGAGATTGAGGAGATTGTAGCCCGATCGGATTATTTGCGTAAGGAGATTGATAAGGTCATTCGAGAGATAGAAGGGTAGGTCTTCAGCTTGTCTCTATAGCAGGAGGAGAGGATATTTTTTGCGATAGCCAAGAATAGTCTTACGTAGAGCACGGTAACTGAGTCTTGCGAAGAGTAATGAAGCGCTATTGCAGCGCATTATTTGCACGATGGAATAATGAGCATTGATGGTAAAGGAGTGAAGCGATGCGACTAGGTGATGTCTTATCTAAACCTCCCAAGCGTAATTTTGTGCAGATTGAAGGATTCCTAGTTAACAGAAAAGGAATAATAGGCCAGCAGGTCAAAATGTCTGTCGGCAAAGTGATGCTGAATTATTACTGTTCGCGCTGTGAGGATATTCGCACGTTTACTTCAAGGGGCAGGTTATCTTGTGTTTTTGTAAGCACGAGAATCATAAGCATTGACTGTGTTTTAACTTGTAGTTGCGGCACAGATGTCCAAGTTTGGTTCTCTGTCGAAGCTGAGGAAGATATCCGCGGACAAGCGCCCAAGGTACGGATTCTTAAGCGAAGTGAGAAACTCTCTGAGAAAGTTTCCATCGTTAGCGAACAATACGGCACGTTTTCATTGCTTTTGAATAAGGCGGAACATGCCTATCGTGAAGGATTAGGTGCTGGGGCTGTTGTTTATCTGCGGAAGATCATGGAGAAAATTACAAAAGAAATTGCAGTTTCCGAGTCAATAAGTGTGAGCACACCGAAAGGAAAACCAAGACCGTTTAAGGAGCTCTTAGGTGAGGTAGATCAGAAGCGTGCCATCATTCCACGTGAGTTCTCACAAAATGGGTACAGGCTCTTTGGTGAAATCAGTGACGTTATCCATGGAGATTTTGATGAAGAGATTGGACTTCGCAAATACAGGCCATTTCGGAGACTCGTGCTTGGAATAATTGAAAATGTCAAAAATCGTGAAGAATATCATAGTGCTACTGAAGATTTGGGTTGGCTAGAATAGGAGTCTCTCAATATGAAAATGGCTGACAAGTTTGTTCAAGGTTTTTATCCATACGATGTGGAAAAAGCCTTGATGTCTGAAATTGCATACCTCGAGATGGGCATTTCTCCCAAGGGTGACAGCGTTTCAAGTGACCCAAAGTCAGGCATCGAATTCCATCAAGGGAAATCACTGTTTGGAGATATGTATCTCAATCACTCGTCACAATACACTTCCACACCCATCAAAATTGCGCCTTCGGGTAGCATTGTCATGAGTGTGCGGGCCCCCGTTGGAGATGTAAACATTGTAGACAGGAATATTGCGATTGGGCGCGGGCTGTGTGCACTATGGGGGAAAGAGCGCCTTGACACAAAGTTCTTGTATTACTGGTTGAATGCCAGTTCATATGAAATCAAGGCAAGGTCGTTTGGCTCTACCTTTGACGCGATCAACACAACTGAGATTAGAACGCTACGGGTCCCTGTGCCACCTCTCCAGATCCAGCGTGAAATTGTCCGAATTTTGGACAATTTCACAGAGCTTACAGCAGAGCTTACAGTAGAGCTTGCAGCCCGTCAAAAACAGTACCAATACTACCGGGACAAGCTTTTGACCTTCAAGGAGAAAAAGACATGAGCCAATACAAGATTGTCGTCAGCTCCGAAGAGGAAACCGTCGTCGCAGAATACAAGCCCTTATACGGTGACCGGCCCGCCAGATACCAGAGTGAGGCGGAACTGGAAAAAGAGTTCATCGATCAGCTTGTCTCGCAGGGGTATGAGTATCTTCCGCTTCGCAATGAGATGGCCTTGATTGAAAACCTTCGGCGGCAGCTGGAATTGTTGAATGGCATTACATTTTCAGATGAGGAATGGAATCGGTTTTTCCAAGAAAAACTGGCCAATCAGAATGAAGGGATTGTTGAAAAAACCCGCAAGATCCAGGTCGATTACATCCAGCTTCTCCGTCGTGATGACGGGAGTGTCAAGAATATCTATCTGCTGGATAAGAGCAATATCCATAACAACCGGTTGCAGGTCATCAACCAGTATGAAGAAACAGAAGGCAAACGATCAGCCCGTTACGATGTGACCATCCTGGTTAATGGTTTGCCCTTGATCCACATTGAATTGAAAAGACGGGGGATCAGCATCCGGGAAGCCTTCAACCAGATCAACCGCTATCAGCGAAACAGCTTTTGGGCGGGATCCGGTCTTTACGAGTATATTCAGATCTTTGTGATCTCCAATGGAACCAACACCAAGTATTACAGCAACACAACCCGCCGTTCCCATATCGCGGAAGCCAGTGAGAGTCAAAGGCAAAAGAGCAAGAAAACAAGCAACAGTTTTGAGTTCACAAGTTTTTGGGCGGATGCTGGAAATCAGAATATTTTGGATCTGGTCGATTTTACACGGACCTTTTTTGCCAGGCACACCATCCTGAACGTGCTGACCAGGTACTGTGTTTTCACTTCCGACGAGTTATTGCTCGTCATGAGGCCCTACCAGATTGTCGCCGCCGAACGCATCTTGTTACAGATTAAATCTGCCCACAATTATCAGCTGATGGGTAAAAGAGATGCAGGCGGTTATGTCTGGCACACAACCGGGTCGGGGAAGACCCTGACCAGTTTCAAAACAGCCCAGCTGGCGGCGCAGCTCCCCTTCATCGATAAGGTGATCTTTGTTGTTGACCGCAAAGACCTGGATTACCAGACCATGAAAGAATATGACCGCTACGAGAAGGGGGCGGCCAATGGCAATACATCGACACAGATCCTGCAGCGTCAGATGGAAGACCGGAATGAACGGGGTGGACACCACGATTATAAAATCATTGTGACCACCATCCAGAAGCTAAATGTCTTCGTTAAAAGCAACCCCAGGCATGATGTTTATGGCAAACAGGTGGTCCTGATTTTTGATGAATGTCACCGCTCACAGTTCGGGGAGATGCACCGGGCTATCACCCGGAAATTCCGCAAATATGCGATCTTCGGTTTTACGGGAACCCCTATCTTTGCCGACAATGCTCCAGTGGGGAGTCATCTCTATTACCGGACGACACCGGATGCTTTTGGACGCCCGATCCATACTTACACCATTGTTGATGCCATTCGCGACCACAACGTGCTTCCCTTTCGGGTGGATTTTATCAACACCTTCAAACTTCCCGACCAGGTCGAGGATAAGGATGTCTACTCGATCGACCGCGAAGAGGCGCTCCTGGATCCACGGCGGATTTCCAATACCGTGACCTATATCCTGGAGCGCTTCGATCAGAAGACCAAACGAGATACCATGTCCTATCTGATCCGATCCCAGATGTTGGGAAAAGAGGCGGGGCAATCGAGTCAGCTAGCTGAACGCCGTGTTAAAGGATTCAATTCGATCTATGCGGTTTCATCCATCAAGGCAGCCCAACGTTACTATGCGGAGTTTAAAAAACAGCTGGAGGAATCTTCGAGACGGCTCAACCTCGCCCTCATTTATAGTTTCAGCGCCAACGAAGAAGAACCGGAAGGCTTATTACCGGATGAAGATTTCGATACGGGAGGTCTTGACCAGAATTCCCGGGATTTTCTTGACGGGGCCATCCAGGATTACAATTTGACTTTCGGCACCAGCTTCGATACCTCGTCACAAAAGTTTGAAAACTATTACAAAGATCTTTCACTGCGCGTCAAGAACCGTGAGGTTGATCTATTGATCGTGGTCAACATGTTTTTGACAGGCTTTGACGCAACAACGCTGAACACCCTTTGGGTAGATAAAAACCTCCGGCAGCATGGCCTGATTCAGGCTTTTTCCCGGACCAACCGGATTTTGAACAGCATCAAGACCTATGGAAACATTGTCTGTTTCCGGGATTTAAAGGAACAGATGGACGAGGCCATCGCCCTCTTCGGCGATAAAGAGGCGGCTGGAACGATCCTCTTGAGGTCTTACCGCGACTATTATTACGGCTACGTTGAAGAAGGGGAGCGAAAGCCGGGTTATCGTGACCTCATCCGTGAGCTCACTGCCAATTATCCGATCGGAGAATCCATCCTGGGTGAGACGGCTCAGAAGCGTTTCATCATGCTCTACGGAGCCATTTTGAAAGTCAGAAATATCCTGACAGCCTTCGATGAGTTCGAAGGCAATGAAATATTGACCGAACGCGATTTCCAGGATTACCAGAGTATTTATATCGACTTGTATGAATCGTACCGGAAAGCAGGGGAGGCGGAAAAAGAGTCAATCAGTGATGATATCATTTTTGAAATGGAGTTGGTCCGCCAAATCGAGGTTAACATTGATTACATCCTCATGCTGGTTGCCGAATACAAAAAAACCAACGCGAAGGACAAAACCATCCTGGTCACCATCGAGAAAGCTGTCAACTCAAGTCTCGAGTTGCGAAGCAAAAAGAAACTGATTGAACAATTTATTGACCGGATTAACCTGGTCACTGACGTTGTGGACGATTGGCAGCTTTTTGTCCGGGAGAAAAAGGATGCGGAGATCGCTCAGATCATCGATGAAGAAAGGCTGAAATCCGAAGAAACAAAGCGATTCATAGACAATGCTTTCCGTGATGGAGTCCTCAAGACCAAAGGCACGGACATTGACCGGATTATGCCTCCTGTTTCCCGGTTTGGTACAGAAGATCGAGATGCGCGAAAGTCCGCGATTATTGAACGCTTGATTGTATTTTTCGAAAAATACTTCGGCTTAGTTTAGCTTTACCAGCTGAATCAGGACATGCACGGTTTGCTCCAAATGCTGGTTTTGGCATCCATGGGCAAGAGCCTGGCCATGCCGGAGCGAGCGGGCGAAAATGCGAACAGGTGAACGATGACGTGACAAAAGCGGTCAGGATATTGTATCATTAGGGGCAAGCCTCGCCCAATTAAGTTGATGAAAAAGAGGCATCGTGCTAAGTTTATAGCAACAATACTATTGGAGGTTCTAGTATGAGTAACAAACTAATTAGAAAGTCGCTTGCTTTCCTTCTGGTGGCAGTGATGGCATTTGCCGTGTTTGGCTGTGCCCCGAAGACACCGCCGGAAGAGACGGGCAAGCCGACGGAGACATCGGCGCCGCCGACAACTGAGGCCCCGCCGAAAGAAGTCTTGCCTGACGTTCCGGCCGATCGGTACGATGCGCTGGCCACCCCGCGGACGGGGAGCAATGCCACAGTACCTCTCGTTGTCAGTACGGGTACATTGGATGGAAAATTCAACCCCTTCTTCTATACCTCTGCCTATGACGCTGATGTGGTCGGCATGACCCAGCTTGGCCTGTTGTACTACAACAAGTTCGGTGCACCTGAGGCAGGCATCGATGTTCCCAGCTTTGCCTATGAGTATTCGCAGGATATTGAAGGCGACACTTCGGTTTATACCTTTGTGCTTAAGAACGGCATCCCTTTCAGCGACGGCACTATCATGAGCGCCAAAGACGTGCTCTTCTCCATGTATGTTCTGGCTGACCCCATGTATGACGGTTCATCCACTTTCTACACCATGGACATCCAGGGGATTGTTGAGTATCGCCGCCAGGCGCCCATGGACCTTATTGAAAAAGTTGACTCCATTCTGGAAGCCGGCTATGAATACGTTGATGGCGAAATGGTCATGAACCCCGTTTCCGGTGTCAGCGAGGACGATCAAAAAGCCGTTTGGGGCTATATCGATCAGGCTGGAGCCCGATTCGCCCAGTCAATCGTCGATTATGTCTACAGAGAATATCCTCAGTACATTCCAGCCTATTTCGCACCCTATACGCAAGCTGATTTGGTTGAAGATGAGAACAAGAAAGTTGCTTTTGGCATGGTGATGTGGGGCTTCGGCGACTTGGATGACGATGACAACTTCGTCGACTACCTTGGGAATGTCTACGTTTTTGGTGAAGATGAAGTTACTCCTGAAGTTTACTGGGAGAACATCGTTGGCATGTACGGCTACGACCTTGAAGGCATCAACGGAGAAGCCGCCGAGCTCGAAATCGAAGACTTTGTCAAAGATGTATACTTCCAGGAAGAACGCGAAGAAGGTGGCGGCGTGCCCAGCATCTCCGGTATCACAACCGGCACCCTGACATCGGAGGATGGTGTTGAGAGAGAGTACATCAAGATCGTCCTGGACGGTGTTGACCCGACGGCCATCTTTAAATTCGGCGTTGCGGTTGTTCCCTTCCATTACTACACAAAAGGTTACGCGGGCGAGCTGAATGACTTTGGCGTTGATGTAGGCAACAAGGCCTTCATGGATCATCTGAAGACCAAGAACGACAAGCCCGTTGGCGCAGGCCCCTACATCTTTGAGGAATTCAAGGACAATGTGGTGACTTACGGCCCCAACGAGCACTTCCTGCTGGGTTCACCCCACATTCACACCTTCCGTTATCAGGAGATCACCCTGGGCGCCGAGCTTGACTCGCTGAAGACCGGCACGGTTCACTACGCTGATCCTTCTGCTTCGACGACCATCGTCAACGACATCACGGCGGGTGAAGGTGAATACGCCAAACTGGCCTACACCCTGGTCGACAACGACGGCTACGGCTACATCGGCATACAGGGCCAGGCAGTTCCCGAATTTGAAGTCAGAAAAGCGCTCGCTCACGCCATGAACGTGCAGCTGGCCGTTGATGACTACTACGGCGAGCTGGCCAGTGTCAACTATCGGACCATGACCAAAGTTCTCTGGGCCTACCCCGAGAACCCGGAAAATCTCTTCCCCTATGATGAGACCGGCGAAAAATCCAAGGAACTCTTCCTTGAAGCGGGTTATGTTTACGAAGATGGCGTCATGAAGTATCCTGAAGGTCACGAAAAAGAGGGCCAGCAGGTTACCTTCAAGTTCACCCTGCCCTCAGAGGCCAAAGACCACCCGGCTGGTTCCATCATGATCGACACGCAGGAAGTCCTGGCCAAGATTGGCGTCAAGGTGGACATCGAGGTCGACCAGAACCTCCTGGGCAAGCTCAATACTGCTTACGACAGCGGCATCCAGGTCTGGGCAGCTGCCTGGGGCGGCGGCGGCGTCGACCCCGATATGTTCCAGATCTGGTACTCCGACCCCAAGGTCAACCAGCAGCCTCCGCGCGCCGGCCTCTTCTACCTCTATGAGAATGGCTCGGACGAGGAGAAGGCCATGCTGACCAGGCTGAATGAACTGATCGTGGCCGGCCGCTCAACGCTCGACGTGGAAGAGCGTAAGACCATCTACAAGGAAGCGCTCGAACTGTCAACCGGCATCGCGATTGAGATCCCGACCTACCAGAGGAAGAACATGTTCGTCTACGACAAGACGGTCGTTGACGGTGATTCACTCTTCAGTGGTGAAGATGTGACACCCTTCCAGTCGCCTCTGAGCTTCATCTGGAATGTCGATCTGCTCGACTGATCTTTGTCGAATCAAGTGGCATTAAGCTGCTTCAGGTGCAAGGCCCGGAGAAAACCCGGGCCTTGTGCCTTTTCTCTGGATAAAAGGGACCTTTCAGTTAAGAAAAGCCGCTGGGCGGTTGCCCCTTGAATACAGGTTTGCTATCTTAGATGGACAAGATCCGGCAAAGGAGAGCGCCTGCCAAAAAAGAGCCGGCCTGCAGGGTCTGTCGTTGCAGAATGGCGCCATGGTCAGGGGGAGTTTCTTTTTCTGACGAATAGAGGATTGATATGTGGAAGTACATCTTGAAGAGGCTGGGCCTCGCCTTGCTCATCATCGTGGGCGTTTCGGTGCTCATCTATATGTTGAGTATGCTGATGCCTCTGGACTACATCGACAACCAGACATCGGCAGCCGTGCAAAGCGGCGCCATGACCCTGGACGATGTGCAGCGCCTGAAAGAACTTTACGGGCTGGCAGATAAAAGCCTGGGAGGCATCATCAAGGGTTATTCAAAATGGCTGCAGAGTACCTTGTCGGGTGACCTGGGTTTTTCTTTCCTTTACGGGAAGCCGGTCACCAAGGTGCTGGGTGATTACATCTGGATCTCATTTATCGTGGCCTTTCTGTCCTATATCCTGGAGATCATCATCGGGATACCCATGGGAATCAAGGCGGCTGTCAACCAGTACAGCACTTACGACTACACCGTATCAGTCTTTGCCATGATGGGGACGGCGCTGCCCTCATTCTTTCTGTCCGCCCTGCTCATGAATGTTTTTGCTATTAAATTGAAGCTCTTCCCGCTTCAAGGCCTGGTTACAGCAACCAAGGTATTTGCGGCGGACGCGCATCTGGCCATCCTGGCGGACAAGGCCTGGCATCTGGTGCTTCCCATCACCGTTTTGACCATGCTGGGCGTTGGAGGTGTGATGAAATTCACCCGTACTAATATGCTGGAAGTCCTGAATTCGGATTACATCCGAACGGCGAGGGCCAAGGGATTGTCCGAGCATACGGTAACCTATAAACACGCTTTCCGGAACACCATGATTCCTCTGGTCACCTCGCTGTCGGGCATGCTGCCCGGCCTTTTCGGAGGCGCCATGATCACGGAGACCGTTTTCGCTATCCCCGGAATCGGCTACATGGCCCTCCGGGCCACGCAGCAGGGTGACATTCCCTTCATCATGGGCTACAACATGTTCCTCGCCATTCTTACGGTGACCGGCATGCTGATCTCAGATCTGATGTACATGGTGGTTGATCCCCGGGTCAAATTGTCTTAGGGGAGGGGCTTGTCATGGATACCAATAACGAACGGAAAAACGCATATCAATATGTCGATATGGAAGATACTGCCGCGACAGGTTTTGAAGAGAACTTCCGTGTCATCTCCCCAGGCCGCATGGTGGCCAAGCGGTTCTTCAAAAGCAAGTTGTCCATTGCCGGGCTTGCCATGGTCCTCTTTGTCTTTGTCTTCTCCTTTGTAGGGCCCTGGATCATCGATTTGACCTGGAAATACAAGGAAACGCAGGTTTTCAAAATTGAAAGAAACTCGGATATGGTCTCGTCAGCCGACTTCAAGGGCCCGGACGGCAAACCCTATCAGTATTACGATAAGTCAAGAACTGTGGTGCTGTTCAAGGCGCCGCTTTCGAAAGATCACTGGCTGGGAACCGATACGTCCGGCTTTGACATCCTGACCCGGCTCATGTATGGGGGCCGGATCTCGCTGGTGATTTCTTTCATTGTTATTATCATGGAAACGATTCTGGGGATTATCCTCGGCGGGCTTGCCGGCTACTTCGGCAAGTGGGTTGACCAGGTGGTTATGCGGATTGTCGATATTTTTGCCTGTCTGCCCGGCCTGCCTATCCTGCTCATTTTATCGGCGACCATCAGTTCAATTGAATCCATTCCAGCTGAGCACCGGATCTACTACCTGATGGCCTTCCTTACCCTGATGGGCTGGACCGGGGTTGCCCGGCTTGTCAGAGGGCAGATTCTCATGCTCAGGGAACAGGAATACATGATGGCTGCGGAGACGACCGGCATCAGCGCCTTTAAGAAGATCTTCAAGCATCTGGTACCCAATGCCATGCCCCAGCTGATTGTCAGTGCAACCCTGGGACTGGGCGGAGTCATCCTTTACGAATCGACCCTATCCTACCTGGGGCTGGGTGTTCCCTTCCCCCGCGCAGCCTGGGGATCCATGATCGCTCTGGCTGACCCTTCCAAAGGCCAGGAAATCCTCGCCAACTATCCCAACATGTGGGTGCCGGCAGGAATTCTTATTGTCATTGCGGTCCTGGGTTTCAGCTTCATGGGCGACGGTCTGCGCGATGCTTTCGATCCCAGAATGAAAAGGTAGGTGACCACTTTGGCAAGGCTGAAAATATTTAAGCGTAAAAAAATTGAGGGTATTGACGATTCAGTTTATTTGACGCTTCGGGAGGAGCGGCGCATCTCCCGGAACAACAATCGGATCATCAAGAAATTTGAGCGGGCCAAGGCGCGGAAAAATGTCCCTGAAAAGGATTATTTGACCGTCATGAAAGACCCCAATAATGTGGTTGAATTTGAGGATCTCCACACCTTCTTCTTCACCGATGTCGGCACCGTCAAGGCTGTTAATGGCGTCAGCTTTGATGTTCCCCAGGGGAAAATCGTGGGCGTGGTCGGTGAGTCGGGCTGCGGCAAATCCGTGACCAGCCTTTCCCTCATGCAGCTTGTACAGGCGCCGACCGGGCAGGTTGTTGCGGGCAGCATCCGTTACAAGGCCAGTGACGGCAAGGTCTATGAAATCACCCAAATGCCCAAGGATCAGATGCTCAGGATCCGGGGCAAGGAGATCGCCATGATCTTCCAGGAACCCATGACCAGTCTCAATCCCGTCTTCAAGGTGGGTGAGCAGCTTGACGAAGTGCTTCTGGTTCATAAAGAGGTCAAATCGGATTCTGAGGCAAAGAAGCGCTCGATTGAGATGTTGAAGCTGGTTGGCATTGCTGACTGCGAGAAAATCTACAACAATTATCCGCATGAACTGTCAGGGGGTATGCGCCAGCGGGTCATGATCGCCATGGCCCTGGCCTGCAACCCCAGGCTGGTGATTGCCGATGAGCCGACAACGGCTCTCGATGTGACCATCCAGGCCCAGATACTGGAACTTCTCCGGGAAATCAAGGACAAGTATGAAGGAAGCATCATGTTCATTACGCACGACCTGGGCGTAATCGCCGAAATGGCTGACTATGTCGTCGTCATGTATGCGGGCCGCATCGTCGAGCAGGGGACGGTCCGGGAGATCTTCCATCACCCCAAACACCCCTATACGATCGGCCTGATGAAATCCAAGCCCGGCGGCGAAGAGGTCGGCAACAGGCTCTACAGCATCCGGGGGCAGGTTCCCAACCCCATCAACATGCCTGACCACTGTTATTTCTGCAACCGATGCGATCAGGCCATGCCGATCTGTCATGAGCATTACCCGGCGATGACCTTTTTCAATGAAAACCACGCGGCGGCCTGCTTCCTTTACAGCGACGAGATTCTGCAGGAGGAAAAAGACGTACTGGAGAGCATAAGGTAGAGCACCATGATCAACGAAAATTTGAAAATTGATAAGGGCAGTGACGACATCCTGATAGTCAACCACCTGAAGAAGTACTTTCCGATTTCAAAGTTCGGATTCGGTAAAAGACGGTCCTATGTCAAAGCTGTGGACGATGTTTCGTTCACCATTAAGCGCGGAACGACCATGGGTCTGGTTGGAGAATCAGGCTGCGGCAAGACAACGGTGGGCCGGACTATCCTGCGCTTGATTGATGTGACCGACGGTCAGGTATTTTTTGATGGAAAAGACCTGTCAAAAGTGTCCAAGCGGGCCCTGCGCAGGATGCGTCCGCAGATGCAGATGATCTTCCAGGATCCTTACTCGAGTCTTTCGCCCCGTGTACCTGTCGGTGAGATTATCGGGGAGGCAGTCAAGTCGCACAAGATCGTACCCAAGAATCGATATCGATCCTATATCTTGAAGGTCATGCGTGACTGTGGCTTGCAGCCCCAGTATTTTTACCGTTATCCTCACGAATTCTCGGGCGGTCAAAGACAGCGGATCAGTATCGCGAGGGCGGTCGCACTCAATCCGAAATTCATCATCGCTGACGAACCTTTGAGTGCCCTTGATGTATCCATCCAGGCGCAGATCATCAATCTGATGAAGGATTTGCAGGAACAGTTTGGCTACACCTATTTATTTATCTCACATGACCTGTCGGTCGTCGAGTACCTGTCCGATACGGTTGGTGTCATGTATCTGGGTACCATCATGGAGATGGGCGACAAGAAGAAGATCTTTTCCAATCCCATGCACCCTTATTCGAAAGCGCTGCTGTCAGCGGTTCCAGTTTCCGATCCCGATGTGAAAATGAACCGGATCGTTTTGGAGGGGGATATCCCGAGCCCGGTCAATCCACCTTCCGGCTGCAAATTCCGGACCCGGTGCCCCAACGTCATGCCGATTTGCTCAGAGATTGCGCCGAAATTCAAGGAATACGAAGAAGGTCACTTCGTCGCTTGTCATCTTTACAGCCAGGATTGACTAAAGGTGGAGCTCTTGGGCAAGAAAGACAAAAAAGAAGACTTTGTGGATGATGGCCGCGTCATTGCCGACATGAGTGTCGACGGGATGCCAGGCCCGCTCTTCAGGCGCAAAGCACGCAGGAAACCGGCAAAGGAAATGAACCAGCCGATTGCCAAGCTGACGAAACGGGAATACATCAATGCTTTTTTGGGCATCATTTCTTCCTACATCCTTTTCGGACTTGTCGTTTTTGGCAGCTTTGCGCTTTTCATCCTGTTTTGCATTAAAGTCTGGTTCAAATAGAAATTCAGGGGCCAGTTTAGGGGGAACACCATCAATGAAGAAAAATAGAATGCGCCATCCTCTGGTTTTGCTCATCATGATTGTTGCGGTGAGCCTATTCCTCGCTTCATGTTCAGTAACCGGCCAGGCAGCTGACCCCGGTGACTGGGGTTTTAATTGCCTGATTACCTACAATGCGCTAGGCGGGGTGGTCAACAATCGTGAAATCCGCGAAACCTACTACATGAAAAATTCCTATCTTTTCAAACCCTCAGGGACAACCAACATGTTGATTGAACCTGTCCGGGATGGCTATGTGCTGGCGGGCTGGTATACCGCCATGGAAGAAGTGCCGGATGACCAAGGGGCGGGTACGGGCTACGCCTTTAAGGGGGAGGACCGCTGGGATTTTTTCGAGGATCGGGTCCAGGATGATATGACCCTTTATGCCCGATGGATCCCCCAGGGCCGTGTCAGTTACATTGATCCGGAGACAGGTGAGGTCAAATTTTCCAAGAATATCACCAGCGATGAGGCCATCCAGCCCCTGTCGAGCGCAGCCGAGCAGCTGATTGCCAAGGCAGGCATGACCTTCGATGGTTACTATGCCGATCCCGAATTAACGGAACCTTTCCGCTTCAATGAGTACGTTCACAAAGAAATGATTCCGACAAACCAGGAGGTCTATGACCAGCTTTTTGAGATCTTCCCCGACTATTTCGAGAAGATCGATTTCGAGGAGCCTTCAAAGGAGGAACTGGAATCTCAGCTCGATACTTCGGACCTCTACATCAACAGGCTGGGGTACAGAGTCGTAACGGATGATCCGGAGGCCAGAGCAGAGATTCGCAGGGCCAAAGACCAGATCTATGAGGATGCGATTGAGTATTACACGGTCAACACGGCCAACAAGGAAATTTATCTGAAGTATTCTGAAGGCCGTTTCGTCCACGTCGGCAAGCCGTCCGATCTGAAATTCGGCAGCAAAACGGGCTTTTTCGGTCTTGACAAATCCGGCAATCCGATTGACGGTTACATCTTCACCAATGACATTGACTTCAGGGGGGAGACCTTCACCATGGCCGGGCCATTCAGCGGGAGGCTCATTGGCAACGGCTTCACCTTGAAAAATATCAAGCTGGTCATGAAGACCAAGAAAATGGATCAGGATAAACACAAGGATGTGGCACTTTTTGAAGAACTGGATGGTGCCTACCTTGAAAATCTGACTTTTGAGGATATCCTGGTTGACATCAGTATCGATCCAGGAGTTACTTTGAATGCTGCGCCCCTTGCGATCAAATCGAAAAAGACCACCCTGAAGAACGTCATCTTCAAGGAGATTGTCATTAATACCGGCATGGGCGATGATGGCGAGGCCCTGTACAGGCTCGGCGATCTTTTTGTTCAAGCGACAGGTACCGTCCTGGATCAGGTAACCGCCGAGAATATCGTATTCAAAAGCTCTGAATTCGCGGAGATCAGCCGATTGCTGGACTAGTCCGCAGCCGGCAGGCAGGAAAAACCAATCCGGCAGCGAGCGCGACTCATCGACCGCTCGCTTTTGCTTATTGTAAGAGTCATTTCAAACGGTCAAGTGACTGATAGAATGGAATAAAAGGAGGATCGCATCTGTCTGTTGAAGAACAGACTCTGCGTCATCATTATGAATCAATTGAAGGCCAAGAAAATCAAGCGCCATATCCTGAAATCCTATGAATTTTGGCAGATCGACGAGAAATTCCTGGTCGTTTCACCCGATAAAAAACTCTTTCTTCAAGAAGGCCTGGACGCCTTGCCCGCGAGTGAATCCGGCTATCTGGCCTATGCCTACCTTGACGATATCCTGAAAGTCGCTTTTCTCGGCTATGCCGATCCCGAGCAGGGTACTTATGAGTATTTTGAATCGGAGGATATCCTGGTTATGCCAGCCGCTGCCTTGACGCAAATGCTTGTCATGGTTGTCAAGCCAACACTTGAATTGAACAGCCATCCTTTTGTCCAGGGGGTGCTTGCTTTCCACGAGTCGGATGCGCTCAGGCGCAGTACCCTGGCGCTCCGGATCTTGGATCCGCTCCGTGACCCGCTTTACCCGGGTATCCTGACAGCCTGTTTCATACGGGATGAGCAAAAAAAACGGCAGGCCTACCAGGATTTGACTGATCGCTATCGGGAAAAACTGGAGACAGCACAAATTCAAACTGAGAACCAGGGAAGCCTTCCCGGGCTGCCGGACGTTCCCGATGATTACATCAACTTTGTCCGTATCAAGGATTTGACACCCGCCAACCATGGCACCTGGCGGGCCGTCCTCATGGAGAATCTTCCCGGAACCAGACTGAAGAAAAAAGGTGACTCTGTTGCAATTTCCCTGGTGCAGGTCACAGAAGAGGAGACGGACTGCGCGGTGCTCTTTGTCGACCACACGGCACCGGTTGAAGGAACCGGCATCACTGTCGCTTCCCACAAGCCGTCGCGGCTGCCCTGGAGGCTGGCCTATGAGCTGGTATGCACCGATTGTTCCTACCGGGATACTTTCTATCTGGGCAGGCAAGGCGAAGACCATCAGATGTTCAAGGAAATACTCGATGAGATCCGGTCAGGGAGAATTGACCCTCTGATCCTGATTGACCTGGTCCAGTCCGATCAGTGTGAGCTGGATTTTTCCAGAGAACTTTACCGGTGCAGGAACTGCGGCACCCTTGAAGTTAAAAGACAGCTGCGCCTCATTAAGGAAGACAAATCACTTTCTTCCACCTACAATTGTCCTTCCTGCGGGGAACGCATGTCTCTTGTGAAACGAAACCAGATCGCCTCAATTGATTGCCCCCATTGCCGCAAACCGCTGGCGCTTGTCTCGGAAAAGCAGTGGAGCAGGGTCCGGGGCCAGAACCAGGTGTGAGAGGATCATGATGAAGCAAGAATACTTCTTGAAGCAACTGGAGGAGGAGCTGGTCGTCGCACTCGGCTGTACGGAGCCGGTGGCGGTAGCCTATGCGGCGTCACTGGCGAAAAAGGAGGCAGGCGGGGGACCGGTCGAATCAATTGAATTACAGGCGAGTGTCAGCATTTACAAGAATGCGCTCGGAGTCTTCATCCCCGGAACCAAGGATATGGGCGCGGCTATGGCAGCCGCGCTCGGTGCTGTCGGGGGCAATCCCGACCTGGGACTTCAGGTCCTCCGGGACATCGGGGAAGAGCACGTGATTGAAGCCAGGCGTCTTTGTGCCGATGGCCTGGTTACAACCCATCCAGCACCGGGGGATTCCCCCCCGGTTTTCATTGAGGTCAAGGTCAAGGCGAAAAACCACACAGGAAGAGCCGTCATCGCCTGGAAACACGACCTGATCACGGAACTTGAGCGGGACGGCCAGCCGACCTTTGTCAACGACATTTCCCATTTGCAGGAAATGGCCGCGGCCATCACCGCCGATGATTTGCGTGAGATTTGGGATTTTGCGGTGCGGGTTGACCTCGGCCGGCTGGACATCATCCGGCAGGCCATGCTGTTGAACGACCGCATTTCCCGGGAAGGGTTAACCGGGGAGTATGGCCTGGAAGTGGGCCGATCCATCGCCGAGGCGCATCAGGTGACCGGCACGGATATTGACCGCAGCCGCTGTTCACTTTCAGATTATTGTGCTGCCCGCACGGCCGCGGCAGCTGACGCCCGCATGGCGGGCGCGCCCTTCCCGGTCATGAGCAACTCAGGAAGCGGCAACCAGGGCCTTACGGCCACGGTCTGTGTCACAGCGGCCTCAGAATACCTGGAGAGTTCTGAAGAGGCGCTGCTTCGGGCCCAGACACTCAGCCAGCTGGTAGCCATCCACGTCAAAAAAAACTATGGCAGACTGTCGCCGCTTTGCGGCGCCACCGCAGCGGCAGTTGGAGCAAGCGCCGGGGTGGTCATGCTGCTGGGCGGAGGCCTTGACCAGGTGATCGCTGCCGTTCAGAACATGTTTGGCACACTGACGGGCATGATCTGCGACGGTGCCAAACTGGGCTGTGCGCTGAAAGTCTCCGTGTCTATCTATGCCGCTGTACAGGCCGCTTTGGTCGCCATGCGGGGCAAGGAGATCGCGGCCACCGACGGTGTGATTGAGAGCGACGTTGAGGAGACCATCCGCAACATGGAACGGATCTCCAGGGAGGGAATGACCAAGATGGACGATCTCCTGCTCAATATCATGCTGAATAAGCAGGGAGGTTGTTGAGAATGGCTTTCTCAATGGTATAATGCCTAAGATAAAAGTTGCGGGTGTAGTTCAATGGCAGAACATTAGCTTCCCAAGCTAAATACGGGGGTTCGATTCCCCTCACCCGCTCCAGAAACCGCCGGACAGGATTTCCTGCAGGCGGTTTTCCTTTTTTTCAGGATCCATACGGTAAGTGACACCTGGTACAGGGGGATCTTGCCGCAGATTCTATAATCACATGAGTTGAGGTTTAAAATCGGATGAGTGGGAGGTCAGCCATCAAAAAAATCAAGCAAAAAAAGTATTTAATGGCAGCATTTGCTGTCCTCCTGATTCTTGCCGGAACGGTATTGGTATACTTGGGCTTCCGTTCCAAGTGGCAGGAAAATTCAGTGCAGAAGCAGCTTCGGGCTGTCTATACGGACCGGCTTGCGTCTGGACAATCCTGGATCAGCCAGATCGAAGAAACTGAAAGGCCGGAGAAGGAAGAGGGGCCGGCCCAGACAGACCCCGTCGTCCTTCCGGGTGATGATGAGGAACCTGACCAGGTCTTCGACATCAATCGGCTGAGGCCCATGGGGATCCTGAAGATTCCAAAAATTAAAATCGAAGCGGTCATGGTGGAGGGGGTGACTCCCAACGATTTGCGCTATGCAGTCGGCCACTTCACGGGAACGGGTCTGCCGGGAAGGGTCGGCAATCTGGCCATTGCCGGCCACCGCAACTTCATTACCGGCGACTTTTTCGGTCACTTGGACAAGGTTGAGCCCGGTGATGAGCTGATCGTCGAGTTCGACGGTCAGACTTATATCTACATTGTTTCTGAGATCTTTGTTGTCAAGCCGGAGGACACCTGGGTGCTGGATCCGGCTTCCTATCCTCAGATTACCCTGGTTACCTGCACCCCGCCCAGGATATCGTCACACCGTCTGATCGTCAGAGGGACACTGCGGGACACTCCCTGATTGCCTTTGACAAAATGGCCGGTCCTTTGTATGATAGGCAGGCAGCCAGACAGAAATGCCTTTTTAGCTCAGCAGGTAGAGCGCATCCATGGTAAGGATGAGGTCGCCGGTTCAATTCCGGCAAAAGGCTCCAGAGATCGAGGGTCCGCTCCCCGGGGGCGGGCCCTTTTTCGGTATTTTGAATGGTGGGCCAAGCCGTGGATAACAGGTTTTACAAGAAAATTTACAATCATTGCGACTTCTTCAAATCACTGGTCCTGGCCTTCAGAGGCGTCAAGTATATGAGGCTCAACCGTAGGAAAGGACTTGTATCTTCCCGGTTCAGGGAGCGGATCATGCTTGCCGTGACCGAAGTCAATGGCTGCGAAGCTTGTTCCTATGCCCACACCAAATTTGCGCTGGAAGAGGGGATGAGTCCCGAGGAAATTGAAGCCATCTTGAGCGGAGAGGCGGGAAGTATTCCGCAAGATGAACGGGTGGGTGTGTTTTTTGCCCAACATTACACGGATAACAATTGGAAGACTTCAGAAGAATCCTGGCAAAGGCTTGTTGATGAATACGGCGAAGAAGGTGCTTGGGTGATTTTGGCCATGATTCGGGTGATGAATGCGGCCAATATCTACGGCATTGCGATCAGCGCCTTATTTGACCGCCTGAAGGGGAAACCATCCGGAAAGACCCATATGCTTTACGAGCTGTCCATCATGCTGGCGGTTTTGCTCTATTTGCCGCTGGCTGCCGTCCGCGCGGTCTTCGACAATCTCACAAAGAAGCCTGTTTATCCTTTCTGAAGGTCAGGCTGTTTTTGGGCCAGGCTGCTCTGAACCCTGTCGCAGTAGGTATTCCAATTTTCCTCAAAAATGTCACTCGGCACAATGCATCGGGGTAAATCCAGAGCGGACCTGATTCCCCTTTTCCGGCAGTCCCTGACATTGATCCGATAAGCCTGCCAGTTCAAATCAGCTGTCTCCCTGATGACCGGGATCGATCGGTAACCCTCAAGAATCATGAAACAGGCCCGGGTGTGGCCATCTGTCATGACTAACTGCCCGTCCAGCTCCTTGACGGGAACCGGGTCGCATAAAGCGGGGTCGAAGTTCATCCTCAAGATCTTCAATTTTGCTTCGTTAATGTAGAACTGCGACGGCTGCAGCCGGCTGGCGTCAAGCCAGGAAATCTCATTATTTTTCATGTCTGCATGTCCTGTTCTTTTTTGCGCCGGGAGGCCTTTCATTTAGGTTAGGCGCCAGCCGGCCCCAAGTCAACCTGAAGTTACCCGGTATCTTATTGGGGACGGCAAGCGAGCGGGGTGTTATACTCGAAACGGGTCAGTCCCCGAATCATTCCACAGATCCATGCGGAAGATCATAACCAGCGCGTCAGATGGGCAGGATCGGGTTATGCGAAGTAAAGTCACCATTGCACCTATGAAAACGGATGAAGAAATGGATGGCAAGGGTTACGTCCATTGGAAAAGCTGGCAGGAAACTTATGCGGGGTTGATGCCCCAGGCGTGTCTGGACAAGCTGAGCCTCGAGCAAACTGTGTCCTGGGCACACAGCTGGCCTCAGAATACCCTTGTTTTGAAAAAAAATGATCAGGTCATTGGCTTTTCCTGCTTTGGCGAAAGTCATGATCCCGACTTGGGGCAAGCGGGTGAAGTCATCGCCCTCTATCTTCTTCGCGCTTTTCAAGGTCAGGGACTCGGACTTCAACTGATGAAGGCTACCATGGCTGAGCTGGCTGACAGGCCGCAAGTGATCCTTTGGGTCCTCAAAGGCAACGAAAAGGCTATCCGCTTTTATCGGCGCTACGGTTTTGAGTTTGACGGAACTGAGCGTACCAAGGCCCATGGGACCGAACTTCGCATGCGTCTGCGTCCATGAATTTCGGCCGAAAGATCAAAGCGCGATCCTGTAAGCCATATCAAGTTCTTCGCGGGAGATGGTTTTCGACATTTGCAAAGCTTCTTCAATTTCGATGGTGGTGATCCGGCCCTGCCGATAGGCCACCACATGTCCATATTCGCCGGCAACCAGGCTTTTGATGGCAGCAGAACCCATCCGGCTGGCCATGATGCGATCCCTGACAGAGGGACTCCCCCCGCGTTGCAAGTGACCCAGGATGGTGACCCTGGATTCAATGCCGGTTTCTTCTTCAATCCTTCTGCTGATTTCAACCGTATTGCCGGCACCTTCCGCAACGACCACAATATAGTGCTGCTTGCCTTTTTCGTGGCATTCCAGCAAACGGCGGACCACGCCCTTGTCAAAATCAATTTTCACTTCGGGGATCAGGATGACTTCCGCCCCACAGGACAGGCCTACATTCAAGGCAATATAACCTGTCTTTCGGCCCATTACCTCAATGCAGCTGCAACGTTCATGCGAGGACGCCGTGTCCCGGAGCTTGTCGATTGCCTCCATGGCCGTGTTGAGGGCCGTGTCATAGCCAATGGCATAACCGGAACAGCCCACATCATTATCAATGGTGCTCGGGATACCGACGACAGGCAAGCCCAGCCGGGCAAGATCCAAGGCTCCCCGCAGTGAACCATCGCCCCCGATGACCACCAGGGCATCCATATTGAAGGCCTGGCACATCTCAAAGGCTTTTTGGACACCCTCAGGTGAGTTGAAAGCCTGGCTTCGGGCCGTCATCAGAAAGGTCCCCCCGTGCTGCAGGCGCCCTGAAACGGAGCGGTCGCCCAATTCGATGATGTCCCCCTGGCACAAGCCGTGGAAGCCGCGCCGGCAGCCCAGCATTTTATATTCCTGGTGCAAGCCTTCCCGTACGACGGCACGGATGGCCGCGTTCATGCCCGGGGCGTCGCCGCCGCTGGTCAGCACACCGACCGTTCGGATGCCCCTGTCCCGGGACCATGGCGCCAACTTGTGTTTTCTCCTATCAGACATGGCTGAATCCTCTTTCCGCTCGACAACTTTAACTTCCAGCCAAGTATAGCCTAACCCAAAAGTCCGGAAACCTGCCAGGCGGATCAGCCGATTGGGATCTTTCGGTTGTTTTCCATTTCCCGGAAACTTCAGGATGGGCGACGAGTCGTAGCCCTGCTCAGCGGTGGATGGAGAAGTAAATGGGAATAATGGCGATCAGGGAAAATAAAAGTCCAGCCGGTCGAATACATTGAAAGCTTGATCGCTCCATCTTATCCGATTGCTGCAGGTGGATGAAAAGGCATCGGCTGAAGTGCGTACGGCAAAAAATAAAGGAGCAGGCCCAATAATTCCAAGAGGCCCAGGCGGGTGAACAGCGTGAGGCAGGCGTTGCCATACCGGCCAGCAGGAGTCAGCGCCTCACAAGTCGGGTCTTGATTGAACAGAATGCCGGGTCCCCAAAGGATGCGATGAATCCCTTCATAAGCACTGTTTATTGTGGCATCGATACTTGACAGTTTGACTTCTGCTTGGGAACAGAAGGTTGACCTTCTCTGTCAGGGACATTCCTTCTCAAGCCGGTTCAAGGCAGCCTGGATGTCTTTCTCCAATAGCCCCCTCATGCTCGTCTTACGGCCTGAAAGATCAATGGACGTCAGAGCTTTCACTATCTTTGATTTCAGCGCCGGCCGATGGCAGGCAATAAGAGGCAAAGCTTTAATGCATTGCCGGGCGGTGATTGGAGAAGGATCAGCGACCTGCTCAAGCAAAGAATCCAGGATGCCGTCGATTCGTCCTGCTTTGTCCCAGCGGGCGTTGGCCGTGATGAGGGCCAGGCCGCGGGTCCGGATGTAGGAACTGGGATGGTTGAGCATGGAAGTCAATCTCTCGAAAAAGGGGTAAACCCAATCCGCCTCCCGGCTGACAGCTTCCAGGACTTTGAGGGCTTCATAGGCACGAACCTGGTCACGGGAGTCCAGCTGATCCAGCAAGTCTTCAATTTTGGAAACCCCGTAATAAAGGTACCTGCAGACAGGGCGGATTTCACCCTGGTAACAGCCGGGGCCCTCTTCGATCAGGGTAAATCCGCACTTTTCCAACACTTTTCGCGAAGCGAGGTTGCCTGCATTGCAGATGCCATGGATGACAGGGATGCCGAGACGGTCCATGATTGCGGGAAGGAAGGCCCTGACTGCTTCTGTCGCGTAGCCACGGCATCTGTAAGCCTGGCCGGTGTGAAAACCGATCTCCCAGCCCTTTTGGATTTTGACCAGCTGCACATGGCCGATCTGCCTCCCATCATGGAGAAGGACGGCATAGACAAAGGGACCGTCAGCACTCTGGCAGCAGGAGATCAGGTGACGGATGGCGGATCTCGCCTCCTCTTCGGTTTCAAAGACCTCGTCCGGCACAAAACGGCGATTTTCGTCGTCGACGGAAAGGAAGTGGATATCCCTTGCCATGGACTCATCCAGATCTCTGATAATCAAGCGGTCTGTTTCCAGGTACATGGTCCGCCTCCGATAATGTCCGGGTCCGGGAATTCTTTCTACCAGTTGTCGAAGTCGCGCTTATCAATGAAAAGGAGCAATTCCTGGCAAACGCTGTCCCGCGGGCTCAAGGTAACGTCTCTTTTTTCACCATTGCCCAGCTTGATCCAGAAACGGATGGATTTGACTTTTTCATGTTCTCCCCCCGACAGGGCACCCAGGGCAGCTCCGAGCGATCCGGCAATACCATAGCCCATGATGGCGTTGGCCAGGGTGTCGTCAAAGGTTTGACTGTCAACTTCCCGGATTGCCACATCGGCAAGCCCATGTTTCCTGATATCGTCCTGGAGTTTTGCCTTGAAGAAAAAGCCGGCGAATTTTGTGAGCACCCACATGATTAAAAGAAAAGCGGCCAGGATCAGGCCCCCGTAGAAAAGCACGGCGAATATCAGGTCGAAATCGACTGGTTGCAAAATGAAGGTAATTGCGGTGCGGGCTGCCACTTGAGCCTCCGTCCGGTGAAATGCAATAAAAAGTCATGCGCCCTACGTTACAGGTATCGTCTGTGCTTGTTCGCCCTATCTCTTGTAACTATAATGCAGCTGTCATCAATTTGACAAGAAAAATTTGCAGTTTTCGAAAGTCTCTACGGACATTCAACAAATCAATGGAGGACAATATGAAAAAATATCTGATGATCATTCTGGCCCTCGTTCTCGTCTTCGCGCTGGTTGCCGGGTGTGCCCCCAAGGTGACGCCGGAACCGACAGGACCGACCGAGCCGGCCAAAACCGAGGGTGCGGGAGAACCTGAACCGCCGACCGGGCTTGAAGCTGCGGAAATTACAGTGCAGGTGGAAAAAGAGTGGATGGCTTACTATGAAGCTGCCGCTAAACGTATCACCGATGCCAATCCTGACGTTAAGATCCATCTCCAGGAGATTGGATCCTTTGATCACATTGGCATTCTGGATGAGACGGATGCCAGCAATCCTGACGTTGCCGATGTTTTTGCACTGCCTGCTGACCGCCTGACCGGCCTGGCCGGCAAGGACCTGCTCGGTGCCATCGACGGACAGAAAATCGCCGCCCGTCTCGGTGGCTGGAGCAATTTTGACGACGGCCTTGGCGGACTCTTCAAACTCGACGGCGAGTACCTTGCCTTCCCCTTCAACATTGAAACGCTGGTTGTCTTTGCCAACGTGAAGAATGCTGGAGCCGAAGGGATCGATCCTGCCAAGACGGCCGAACTGGATGAGGTGGAAAATCCGGCGCACATCCTGCTGCCCGTCTTTGACGCCTGGTTTGGCGTGGCTCTGACTAACTCGGCTGACATCGCGCTCCTGAAGGAGGAGGGAGACGGATTCGTTTCGGACCTGACTACCGCCTGGGGCGACCTGGAAGCGGGGAAAAAGGCTGCGCTTACAGTTCTTTATAACTACTGGAAGCTTAATTACGACAGCAACTCCACGCTCTTTGACCCCGAAGCTGGCTGGGGCTACATTGATGAGAAATTCACAAGCGGCAACAGCGGCGTTTTCCGCATCGGCGGGCCCTGGGAAACGGGCGCCATGAAAGGGATGACCAATGACGGGCAAGATCTGGGCATCTACCCCATTGGCCACATCACCGTCGCAGGCCAGCCTCTGCGCCACTGGCAGGGAGGCTGGGGCCTTGCCATTAACCCCCGCATCGAGGAGGATCAGGCCAAGGTGGAACTGGCCGAGGCCATGATCGGTGAAATCGTCAACCCTGAATATGCCGTTGATCTTTTCAAGGCAACCGGCAAAATTCTTGAGAACGTGACAGCCGGCGCCTATGCCGCCTCCGACCTGGACGAGATCGACAAGAAGGTCATTGCAGCCGTAATCGACTCTTTCCATGTATCACCAGGCCGCCCGCTCTTCCAGGAATTCGGTCCCGTATGGGATACCTGGAAAAATGCCGTACTCTCATGGAACAGTGTGGTTCCTGCGGGGATCGAAGCGGCTTACGGGCAGCTCAAAGCTTCCTTTGACGCCATGATGGCGGACTTGAAATAGTTCATCCGCGCCTGAAGGCTGACAAACTGTTCAAGGGCGGGAGAGTCCCAGGATTCCCCGCCCTTGTTAATTTTTCTCATCTTTTCGTTTATGATGAAAGGCAGAAGATTCTTGTTTTAAGGGGGGGGCATGCAAGAGGCTCGACAAGTCAAGCTGGATGAGGCCAGGCGCCGGCACAGCCGGCAATTGACTGTCCTTATCTCTTTGTGCGCAGGACTTGTTTTGCTGGCTTCGCTGGAAGCGGCCCTCCTGACGGGGCCTGATGCCTTCAAGCTTTGGCAGGACCTGTTTCCCGAGGCTGGGAGCGGCGACTATTCCGCTTTTATCCTGACACAGTTTCTTTTGGACATCCTGATCCCCGTCTCACTTTCCCTTTACACCTATTTCACCATCAGGAAAGTGGGAACACCGCCCGCCTATCGGCTGATCTGGGGCGCTGTCATCTTGATCGCGGCTATGTGGAAACTGCTGGCTTTTGACACATCCTCCCCGGCCTGGTACCTGACTTTGCTCTTGTGGGCCGGGCTTTTTCTTGTTGTGATTAACATTCACCGGCTCAAACGTGAATAGCCATGGAAAGAGGTAGGCATGAGGTATCCCGAGACCGTCCTTGACGAAATTGGCAACCAATACCCCAGGAAGAACTTGCTCCTTGCGCATCAAGCTGCCATGGAAGCCGCGGGTGACCGCGAATCTCCTCCAGGGACGCCTGAGATCACGGAAGAGGCCCTTAATGAATATCAGGCGCGACGGGCTGAGGCTCTGGCGGCAGAGAAGATTTTCCTGCGGCAGCAATCCGGGCGGAAAAAGACTTTCGAGATCGGGAGCGATGAAGATCCGGTCATTCGAAGCTGGCTGGTCAAGGCGAAAGAGAGTGAAGCCCGCGCTGCTTTCTACGAACCGCTGATCGACCTTGACTATGACTTTGAGCTCCGTCATAAACAGCATCTGGAAACCGCCCGCCAGCTCCCGCTGATCGCCGCGGAGCGGCGCGCTGTTCTCGGTGAACTGACGGCCGCCCGGGAGGCTCTGACGGAGGCCAGGGCTGCCGGTCAAAAAGAAGAAAGAGAAGCTTTTTCGTCTGCCCGGAAGGAACGTTTGGCCCTGCTTCGCGAGCAGAAGAAAGAATTGAAAGCGTCCTACCGGGAAGGAACCATCTCCGCCAAAGCATTCAACAACGAAAAAAAAGAGCGGAGCCTCGCAGCCAGAGATCAGATCGGGGTCATGCGCCGTCAGCTCCCAGTCAAGGCGCAAAAGGAACGGGTTCGCTATGCAAAACACCAGCTCCGCCGCGACAAAAAAAGCAAGCTGCGCGTTTTGGATTCTGACCTGTCGGATCTTCGCCGCAGGACACCGGTTGAAATTGCCAAGCGCCGTCCCCTGGTTTCTTATCTGACCTGGCCTCTTCCCGGTCTGGGACAATTTCTCCTGGGGCAGCCTTTGAAAGCCCTCTTTTTCGTCATCGGATCGTTTTTCACCTACCTGATCGCCATTCCCTACGCACTGGGACGCGGCAACTACCGGGGGAAAGGCCTGTTCGGCCTGATCTCCCTGGCCAGGGACGGATCCCGGCTTGACCGTTCCGTCATTTTTATGGTGGAAGGCGTCATCGCCATTATCCTCCTGCTGATGGGGCTTTTGATCCTTTACCAGTCTTTCAGGGACGTCAACCGGGTTGAGAAGAAAATGATCAAGGGTGTCAGGCGCTATAACTGGTTTGAAACAAGGACGGCTATCAAACGTGACGGCTTTCCCTTTTTCGCTTCCGCCCCTGCAGCGCTGGTGACCATCTTCATTGTTCTTCTGCCCATTGCCGTGACCATCCTGATTTCTTTCACCAATTACGATCCCTCGCACCAGTCGAAATTCAATTGGACGGGGCTGGCCAATTACAAGCAGATTGCCTTGGGGCAGGGGATCGCCGGAGGACCTTTCTGGCATATCACCGGCTGGACGGTCATCTGGACACTGCTGGCGACTTCGCTTGCCATCTTGATTGGTTTCGTACTCGCCCTGCTGGTCAACCAGGACCGCATCTACGGCAAACGTCTTTTCCGGACCGTCTACCTGCTTCCATGGGCCGTACCGGCCTTCATCACCATCATGTTCTTTTCAATCATGTTTTCCCCGGACGGCCCCTTGACCAGCGTTCTCTCGTCGCTGACAGGCCAGATCACCAATATCAAGTACTCGGCCTGGGGCACCCGCATTGTTCTGATCCTGCTCCAAGGCTGGTTGGGGAGTTCCTATGTCTTTCTCTTATGTACGGGGATCCTGCAGGGCATCCCGGGCGACCTTTACGAGGCGGCGAAGATTGACGGAGCTACTGGTTTTCAGGCGACCCGCCACATCACCATCCCGATTTTGCTCTTCCAGACCGCCCCGCTCCTGATCGGCCAGTACACCTTCAATTTCAATAATTTCTCAATCATTTACCTTTTTAACGGAGGCGGACCCTTCGAGCCAACCAAATATGGCAACATCGCCGGCTCATCCGACCTTTTGATCTCCTACATCTACAAACTGACCATTCAGAAGCAGTACCAGGGGATCGGCTCCGCCATCACCCTGATCGTCTCACTGGTGCTGATCTTTATCGCCTGGTTTGGATTCAGCCGATCCAAAGCCTTCCGGGAGGAAAAATTATGAGCGGGACAAAAGAAAAGAGACTCTACCTGTCAGACCGGCCGCCCCTGACAGCCGTCAAGGTTGTCATGCTGGCCATCAGCTATGTTCTGCTTTTTTTCTACGTCTTTGTAATCCTCTGGCCGCTTTCGCAGATCCTCTTTGCAAGCTTCAACGGCAACCACGGGTCTTATCTGCAAATCGGTGTATCCTTCTCCTTTTCCTTGAAGCACTTCGAGTATCTCTTTGGAGAAACCTATTTTCTGAACTGGGTGGTCAACACCATCCTGATTGCGCTGGCAACGGCCCTGTTGACTTTGTTTTTTGTCTCTTTCACCGGCTACGCGTACTCGCGCTACCGTTTCAAGGGCCGCAAGGCATCGCTCATGGCCATCATGTTGATCCAAACCATTCCCTCCTTCGCGGGGATCGCGGCCTTCTACACCCTTCACTCGATTATTGTCTCCATCGCGCCCTGGTTCAGCAGGCAGATGTTTCTCATCCTGATTTACGCGGGGGGCGGGATTGCGGGCAATACCTTCATTCTCAAGGGTTACATCGATTCCATCTCCAGGGAACTCGATGATGCGGCCCGGATTGACGGCTGCGGCAACCTGCAGGTTTACCGCTTGATCATTATGCCCATTGTCCGCCCCATGCTGGCTGTGATAGCCCTGTGGTCCTTTATTGGCCCTTTTTTGGACTTCATGCTCCCCAGCATTCTCTTGAATGACCCCAAGTCCTATACCCTGGCGACCGGGCTTCACACACTGATTAACGACGTCCGCAACATGCACCAGCCCGTCTTCGCGGCCGGAGGTCTTCTGACAGCGGTACCCATCATTGTTTTATTTATTGCGCTGCAAAAACAGCTGGTGTCAGGGCTGGCGAGCGGCGCCGTCAAAGGTTAGGAGGCAAACATGAAAGTCGACCTGGTTAATATCGGCAAAAAATATGAGGGACGGGAAAACTTTACCATCCGGCACATCGACCTGGAGATCGAAGACAAGGAATTCTGTGTCATTCTGGGACCCTCGGGATGCGGAAAAAGCACTCTCCTCCGCATGATCGCTGGGCTCAATTCCATCACGGAAGGCGACTTGCTTTTTGACGGGAAACGCATGAACAAGGTCGAACCCAAGGACAGGGATATTGCCATGGTCTTCCAGTCTTACGCGCTTTACCCTCACATGACGGTTTACGATAACATGGCCTTCTCCCTGAAAATGCGGCGGGAAAAAAAGACAGTGATCCATGACCGTGTCATCGAAGCGGCCGAGCTTCTGCAGATCACGGAATATCTCTATTCCAAACCGTCGGAGATTTCCGGCGGCCAGCGTCAGCGCGTCGCCCTCGGCCGGGCCATGGTGAGAAAGGCCGGTGTTTTCCTGCTGGATGAACCGCTTTCGAATCTGGATGCCAAACTGCGCGAGCATATGCGCGTTGAATTGGTGAGGCTCCATAAATCCCTGGATACGACATCGATTTATGTTACACACGACCAGACAGAAGCCATGACCATGGCAACCAAGATCGTTCTCCTGGACGACGGCAAGGTGCAGCAGGCAGGCCGTCCGTCCGAGTTTTATGAGAAACCGGCCAACCTGTTTGTCGCCGGTTTCATCGGTTCTCCAACGATGAACACCTTCCCTGGCGTTATTGAGAAAGGTCTTTTCAAAGCCGACGGGGATCTCTTCACGGTTGAACCCGGCCAGGAGGACAAGAAGAAGCTTTCCGGTCACGAAGGAAAGCGCGTAGTCATGGGGATCCGGTCCGAGCGCTTTTTGGCGGGTAAGGCGGAGAAGAATGGAATCACGGTCGAGGTGGATGTTATTGAAATGCTGGGCAAGGAGCAGCTGCTCTACTGTAAATTCCCCAACGGGAAAGAGTGTGTCATATCAGAGCCGGGCCACTTCAAGTACGCAATTGACGAGGAGCACAATTTTCACTTGGATACGCAGGGTCTCCATTTCTTCGACGAGGAGACAAGCGGGAGGATTAACTAACTAGCGCTGGCCGGGAAGCACCCGGTTTAATCGGGGCTCCCCCAGGAAAAAAGCCCTGAGCGTTTCATTGTAAAGCGACTTGAGGGGATCTGTCGGGTCGTCCAGGACAGTCCGGTCAGTAATCTCCAGTTTGGGTGCGATCCGGTTCCGAAAGAGGAGGGCATCAAGTGAAGCCTGGGTCCGGATCCGGTCGCTCCGGTCCGGCAGAAAATAGGCAGGAAAAAGAGCCGGCGGAATGAAATACCCTTCTGCCGGATGGTGTATCAGTCCGGTCAGATCATCTGTTTCACGGCGAATGCGTTCCAGGGCTTTTTCGTCACCCATGATGAAGAGATGCACCCGTTTTGCATGACCTGCAGCTTTTTCGATCAGGGCACGTTCGGCGGATGTGAGGACATCCCCCTCGATCACGATTGATTCCACAGGCCCGCCGGCCCTGCCGTGCTCTCCGTCATACCGGTCTCTTGTTTCCTCAAGCCGGGCCAGGTAGTCTGCAAAAGAAGGCCTGCCCCGCTCCATGAAGGTGACGCCCCCGGGGGCCACAGCCAGGGAGAGAAAACCTGCGCTGGCAAAGGCAGCCACGGCTTCCGGTTTTGCGTAAAGGTAGAGTTTGCCGATACCAAGATCAAAGGCGTGGGCAATGATGCCCGTCATAAGCTGGCTGAAGAGAGATCCTCCCCGGTGGCCGGGGTCGATGGCGATGCATTTCAGCCTGTTCCCATCCCTGGCCCCTGTTGCGACCAGCCTGCCATTCTCGAAAATCCCATGGACTGAAGAATAGGGAGGATCGGCCTGCAGTCCGGCTGAGGAAAGAAGGGCCTCCCATTGCTGTCGTATCCCGGTTTGTTTGTCAATATCAAGATGCTCGACCATTCAAGCTCACACTCCCGCCATCATCCGATTCCTATTTTACCTGAAAGGTGCCAAGCCGGGGCTGCCCTTGTCTTGTGCTAAAATCAGGTCAATTCCATTCCTGAAAGAGGCTGATGATGGATTCAATTGCGGGAACCGGCCTGGATCAGCGGTATAACTTCAAGGTTGTGCGCCAGGGGCGGAAAAGCGGGATCCTGTGTCATGTCACGAGCCTTGCGTCACCTTTCGGGGTCGGAACGCTTGGTGATACGGCGCTTGATTTCATTGATTTTCTGGCATTGTCGGGTCAGTCATGCTGGCAGATCCTGCCGTTGGGGGTGACAGGTTACGGTGACTCGCCCTATCAATGCGTATCCGACAGGGCGGGGAATCCCTATCTGATCGATCCCGGCCTGCTGATCCGTGAAAACCTCCTGTCGCCGGAAGCCCCCCGAAAATTCAAGTTCGGGGCAGATCCCGCTTCGGTTGACTTCGGCTTGCTATGGAAAAACAGAAGAAAACTGCTCCGGCTCGCATGGGAAGAGTTCAAGCAGGGAGGCCATGAGACACTGGAGCATGAATTCAAGGTCTTTTGCGTCAAGGAAGACGTCTCCTGGCTCCATGACTTTGCTCTTTTTATGACGCTGAAGGCGGCCCATGGCGGGGCGTCCTGGCGGACCTGGCCCAAACCCTACAGAGGACGCGACCCGGTTGCCCTGCTCGAGTTTGAGCAGGGCAGGCAGGATGACTTGCAGTTTGAAAAATTCCTGCAGTTCCTTTTTTTCCGCCAGTGGCAGCAGGTGAGGATCTATGCTGCCAACGCCGGTATCTGCATCATCGGTGACCTGCCCATCTACGCTGCGGAAGATTCGGTTGAAGTCTGGCTGGAGCCCGGGCTTTTTCAGCTTGACGAAAACTTTACGCCGACCTTTGTGGCGGGCTGCCCGCCCGATTATTTCTCTGATGACGGCCAGTTGTGGGGCAATCCGCTTTATGAATGGAAAGCTCATGCGGCGGAGGGCTATCACTGGTGGACGGAGCGGATGCGCTTTCAACTCCGACTCTACGACATGATCCGGATTGATCACTTTCGCGGACTCGAGTCCTATTGGGCTGTTCCCTATGGAGATAAAACCGCCCGGCGCGGATACTGGGTGCCCGGACCGGCCGATGCCCTTTTCGAGGCCATGGAAAAAGAACTGGGACCTCTTCCTATTATTGCGGAAGATCTGGGTTACATGACAGAAGAAGTTTACGCTTTCAGGGAACGCACCGGTTTTCCCGGCATGAAAGTGCTTCAATTTGCTTTCAATCCCGAGGTGACGAGTGATTACCTCCCCCATAACCTGACAGAGAATGCCATCCTTTACACGGGAACTCACGACAACGACACCATCGCCGGTTGGTTTGAGGCAGCCGACCCCGAAGAGACTGCCTTTGCCAAGCGCTATCTGGGCCTGAGTGAGGAGGAGGGGCTCATTTTCGGCATGATGCGTGGCGCGGCGACCAGTGTCTGCAACACGGTGATTTTCCAGATGCAGGATCTGCTGGGGCTCGGTGACGAGAGCCGGATGAACCGGCCGGGCAAGGCAGAAGGCAACTGGCGGTGGCGGATGCTGCCTGATGCCCTGACCCTGGAGCTGGCCACCCGGATGCGGGAGCTGACCCGGATGAGCGGAAGGCTCCCTGGGAGAACTCAGGGGGACAGCTGACGGGAGCGGAACTTGGGGCCCTTAGGGGTTTCAGTAGCCGGGCGGACCCCAGATAATGGCCCACCAATGTATAGAGTTTCCCTCCCAGTTGTGATAGTAGCCAATACCGAGGTGGGTGTGACCGCCGTCGATGATGTTTCCGCAAGTGTCCCTCAGACGGGAGAATAACATTTGGGGTGTATCGAGGGCGTATGGCCCCCAGGAACCCTGGAACACGACCTGGCTGAATATGCCCAGATCGGGCCAGGCCGGATAGGCCTTATGTTGGCTGTAATACGCGGCCAGCCTTTGGGCCAGATCGTGCGTCGCGTCTGTCATGACTAAAAGTTCCAACCCTTTTGTTGTTCTTTCCCCGTTGATCAAACGGAACAGTTCCTGGTCGTAGGCCTCATTGTGGAATTTCTCTGATGATGGGATAAGGCCAAAAATTTGGGCCCAATGGCACACTGAGGAACGGCTCGAATCGTGCCAGCAGCCGGCACCCAAATGTGTCCAGTACGGATTCAGGATATTGTCCCGGTGGCCGGGTGAATTCATCCAGGCTTCCATTACTTGTTGGGGCGTCTTCTGCCCTATAGCAATATTTTCACCTGAAACCATGTAAGGGATTTTGATGGCTGTGTCATAAGCGCTGCCGTTAGGCCGTGTGTGGCTGAAGCTTTCTGTGAGTTCCCTGGCCCGGACTTGTGCCGCATCGTTCAACCCCTGGCTTGACTTGACCGGATTCAGGCCTGCGGTTTTGCGCTCCTTGTTGACCAGCTCCAGGATTTTCTTTTCAAAGTCATCTTCGTAGTGGGGATCTGTCGCCGGAGGGGGGCCAACGGCCACCCAGCCCTGCCCTCACTTGAATTCCCATCCGGGTTGCTCCGGTTCGTGGTCCGGAAGCGACTCCCGCTGGCTGGAAGGGCGGGGAGTCTCGGGTACCGCACATCCCGCGGTCGTCACCCTTGTTGTCCGGCTGCCGCTCTCTTTGTGCGTGGTTTGCGGGATTCTTGTTTCTTCCGTTGTTGCCGCGTCGGCTGTCATGTCAGAAGCGGTCGCCGGGACGGTTTGCGCGCACTTTGTTTCCTCAGCCAGAGACGTGGCCGGCGATAGATGCTCGGAAGCGGCGGTCGTTTCCGTGTACGTTTCCCGGGGATCCGCGGTCTTCTCCATGAAGGGTGAGGCATTCTGACAGGCGGCCAGCAAGGTCAGCGAAAGGAAAAGAAGAAACAGCGAAATTAAAATTCTTTTCATGACAGAATCCGCCCAAAGAAGTGATCTGACTGACGCAACTATATGAAATATGCGTGATGATGTCAATCAATGGCTCGGAGATGATGAGGGCGAAGGCCTTCGTTCATGGGGGAATCTGCTCCACTCCTTTTATGCTAAAATAGATAAAAATACTGCCTTTCATCTGTATGGATTAGCGATTAAGGGGAGAACGATCCGGGAATGATCGATGAGAGCATGAAGCGTAAGCTGGTAGGGGCTGCTTTCGAAGCCCGCAAGGGGAGTTATTCCCCCTACTCCAGATTCCAGGTGGGCGCTGCCCTGCTGACATCGGATGGCCGAATGTTTACGGGTGCCAATATAGAGAACGCTTCCTATGGTGCCACCATATGTGCGGAAAGAACTGCAGCCGTCAAGGCTGCTTTTGCAGGTTCAAGGGAGTTTGTCGCGATCGCGGTTGTGGGATCTGAGGAGGGGTCGGACAGCGGGGACATGGCTTATGCGTACCCCTGCGGCATATGCCGCCAGTTTTTGCGTGAATTTTTGCCGCCGTCGGGTGATATGACCGTCCTGGTAGCCAAGGCGCCGGACCAATACCTGGAAACATCCCTGAACGCCCTTTTGCCCCATTCTTTCGGGCCATCGGATCTTGATTACCTGCATGGGTAAGGAACCAACGGCCCCGGGCCGTTTGGAAATAGAAGAATTGACTCATGCGAGTCACCATCAAACAGGAGGAAAATATGAAAAAAAGAATCTTTAGCCTGGCTTTGGTTCTGGTTTTGATCCTGGCGCTGGGCGTCGGATGTGCGCCGAAAGAGCCGGACGGTGGGGGGAAGGCCAAGCGCGTTGCCCTGATTACCGACCTTGGCGGGATCAATGACGAGTCCTTTAACCAATCAGCCTGGAACGGCATGGAGAAGCTGAAGGCGGACGGCTACGAAATCTCCTACGTGGAGTCGGAGAAGGAAGCAGATTACGCTGTCAACTTTACCAACAAAACCGAGGAAGGCAATGACATGATCTGGGGCATCGGCTTCCTCATGGAGGAATCAGTCAAGGAGGCCTCGAAAGAACATAAGGATCAGATGTTTGGCATCGTCGATGTCGGCCTTCCGGATGGGGAATATCCCAACCTGGTCGGTGCCATGTTCAACTCCGAAGAGTCATCTTTCCTGGTCGGTTACATTGCCGGTCATGTGACCGAGACCGACCATGTCGGCTTTGTGCTGGGCATGGAAGGTGATGTCATGTTCCGCTTCCAGTACGGCTACCTGGCAGGTGTCGCCTATGCCGCCCATGAGCTGGGCAAGGATATCCGGGTCGACTACGTGACCATTGACACCTTTGGCGATACCGCCAAGGGCAAGGCGACCGCGACCAAGATGTTCAGCGACGGTGCGGACATTGTTTATCACGCGGCAGGCCAGGCCGGTTCCGGCTGTATTACGGCAGCCAAGGAAATGGGCAAATGGGCCATCGGCGTTGACCTGGACCAGAATGAACTGGCACCCGACAATGTCCTGACCTCAGCCTTGAAGAATGTTGATCAGGCCGTTTACCTGCTGTCGAAACGCTTCCTCGAGGGTGAGGATGTCGGCGGCAAAACTTTCTTCTTCGGCCTTAAGGAAGGCGGGGTTGGCATTGCGCCCAGTTCCGACAAGCATGTTCCCAAGGATATTCTTGACAAGACAGCTGAAGTTGAAAAGAAGATCATCGACGGTGATATTGCCGTGCCCATCACCGCCGCGGAATTTGAAACCTTCAAGAGCAAGCTCGGATAGCAGATAAATGCCTTCCGGCTTAAGGACGGCATGAACGCCCGGACACTCTTTACAGGGTGGCCGGGCGACTATTATGGAGACTGAAGTATGGAGCAGGACACCCGGACCCTTCCCGACGAAAGCCCGGTCGGGAATATGAATGAAGCGTTCCATGCCCCGGGTGGGAACCAGGGGGAGGCCGCCGATTATGCTGTAGAGATGTATGGCATTTCCAAGTCATTTGGAACACTCAGGGCGCTCGATCACGTCGACTTGACCGTACGCAAAGGAACCATTCACGCCCTGCTTGGGGAAAACGGCGCAGGTAAATCGACACTCATGAAGATTCTCTACGGACTTTACACCAAAGACGCGGGAGAAATCCGGATCATGGGTGAGCCATGTGAGATCAAAAATCCAAAACAGGCGATCGCCCACGGAATCGGCATGGTTCACCAGCACTTCATGCTGGTCGAGAACATGACCATCGCTGAAAACATTGTCCTGGGCAGTGAGCCGATCCGATCCTTCGGGCGCCTGGATCGCGAAAAAATGAACCGGACCATACGTGAATTCGGTGAAAAGTACGGTTTGGAAGTCGATCCCCGGGCAGTGATTATGGACGTTTCAGTTGCCACGCAGCAGCGGGTTGAAATCCTGAAGGCTCTCTACCGGGGAGCCGATATTCTGATTCTTGACGAGCCCACGGCAGTGCTTACCCCCCAGGAGATCGACAATTTGATTGTGACCATGCACCGGCTGGTCGAGGTTGGCAAAACCGTCATCATCATCACGCATAAGTTGAAAGAAATCATCGCATCTTCGGAATACTGCACCATTATCCGCCGGGGCAAGGTGGTCGATACCGTGCGGGTCGAGGACGTGACTGAAAAGGATCTGGCTTCCATGATGGTGGGCCGGGAGGTCATGCTGACCACTGAGAAAGATCCCGCGGCACCCGGTGAGGTCATCATGGAGATCAATGACCTGACCGTTAAAGACAATCGCGGGATCGAAAAAGTGAAAGATCTGTCACTTTATGTCCGAAGGGGCGAAATCCTGGCCATCGCGGGTGTGGACGGCAATGGCCAAACAGAACTGATCGAGGCCATCACCGGTCTGAGGAAGTCTGAAAAAGGTGAAATCATTGTCAATGGGCAGCATATCGAAAACGGCCTGCCTGTCGATACGCACCGGTCCGGGATCCGGACCATTCATGAAGACCGCCACAAGCGCGGGCTTGTACTGGATTTTCAGGTTGGAGAAAATCTGATCCTCGAATCTTATAAGCAGAAACGTTTCCAGGGCAGGAACTGTTTGCTTTCATGGAAAAAAATAAACGATTATGCCAATCGGCAAATTGATAAGTTTGACATTCGGCCGGCGGGTTGCGCGCTTCAGCGGGCCAAGGAATTGTCCGGCGGCAATCAGCAGAAGGTCATCGTGGCGCGTACCGTTGAGCAGGAACCTGATCTGCTCCTGGCCTGCCAGCCGACACGCGGCCTTGACGTCGGTGCCATCGAGTACGTCCGCAATGCCCTGGTCGAACAGCGGGATCAGGGGCGGGCAGTTCTGCTTATTTCCTATGAACTCGATGAGGTGTTCGATATCGCTGATCGCATTAACGTGATTTACAACGGTCAGATTGTGGCTGACCTGGATCCTGAAAAAACTGATGAACAGGCCGTCGGTCTCTTGATGGCGGGAGGCAGTCAATGAGAAAGTTTGTCATCCAGGCTCTGAAAAGGCCTTTCACAGCCGTCTTCTGCGCCATTCTTGTCGGCCTTCTGGTCGGAGCGGTTACCCTTTTGCTCGGCGGCTTCGACCCGGGGCGGGGATACAGCCTCCTGATTACGGGGATTACCTCGAGCACCCGCCGCATGGCACAGGTCCTCGTCAATGCCGTCCCCATCGTCATGACGGGCCTTGCCGTTTCTTTTGCAGTCCGAACGGGCATGTTCAATATCGGAGCAGACGGCCAATTTATCATGGGGCAGATCACCGGCGCTATTCTTGGCTATTACGTCCCCATGCCGGCCATCATCCATCCGATCTTCATCATGCTCTGCGCTTTTGTGATCGGCGGGCTCTACGCCGGTTTTGCGGCTTATCTTAAAAACCGCTTCGGTATTCATGAAGTCATTTCATCGATCATGCTGAACTGGATTGCCTACTATTTCATGAATTTCATCGTCAACATGAAAAGTGTCAAAGTTCCCGGAACACAGCACTCCCCCGAAATTTTTGATACAGCGAAAATTACTTTTTTCAGCCGGGAGTTCCGGACAACGGCTGAAGGCGAGGCTCTCATCGCCAAACACCCCTGGATGGAAAGCCTGGTGCGAACGGACGCGGGCTACGCCATTCTGGTCATGATTGCCGTCACCCTTCTTTTATGGATTATTTTGAAATACACCCGCCTTGGTTTTGAATTACGTGCCGTGGGCTACAACTACTATGCTGCCGAATTTGCAGCCATGCCCGTCAAACGGAATGCGCTTCTTTCCATGTTTATCTCGGGCGGCACGGCTGCTTTGGGCGGTGCCATGCTGGTCATGTCAACTTCCTATTTCATCACCATGCTGGGAGCGACGGAAGGCTACGGCTGGGATGGGATTTCGGTTGCCCTGATCGCGGGCAATCACCCGATCGGCTGTATCTTCGCCGCCCTTCTCTATTCGGCGCTGAAGCTGGGCGGGACCGAAATCCAATCCCGGCTGGGCGCACCGACAGAAATCATCAACATCATGATCGGCGCCCTGGTGCTCAGTATTGCTTTTGCCCCGGCCCTGCCCAGGCTGGCGGAACGCCTGGAAAGAAAGGAGTAAGCCATGAGCCTTTTGAATACGGTTCTTCTGACGGTTTCCATCAGCCTGATGTATTCGGCTCCGCTCATTTTCACAGCACTCGGAGGGGTTATTACCCAGCGTGCCGGAGTGGACAATATCGGCCTTGAGGGAATGATGGCTTTCGGTGCCTGCGGCGCTTCCATTCTCTGCCATTTCACGGGCAGCCCCTGGTTCGGACTTTTGGTCGGTGCCGCTTTCGGTGCCACATTGGCGGTTCTTCACGCCTTCGTTGCCGTGACAGCCAAGGGAAATCAGCTTATTTCAGGCATTGCCATCAACTTCATCGGGCTGGGGATTGGCGTCTTCCTGACGCGATTCCTCTTTAATGGCGCAGCCCAGTCAAACTCGACCATCAGCACGCCCTTGCCCAAGGTATTCGGGCTTCTGGGGATTGACAAGTCGAAATCCAGGCTTCTGGAGTCCGCGGAAATTGATCTGACCGTGATTTTTGCCTTTGCCTTTGCGGTACTGATCTGGTTCGTACTCTACAAAACCAGGGTCGGCCTCCGTGTCCGGGCCTGCGGTGAGCATCCCGGCGCGGCGGACACTTTGGGGGTCAATGTGACCCGGATCCGCTATGTGGCGACCATCCTTTCCGGTGTCATGGCGGGTCTGGGCGGGGCCGTGACATCCCTGACCATCAGCTATCGCTTTACACCAACGGTTATCTCAGGCCAGGGCTTCATTGCGCTGGCAGCCGTCATTTTCGGCAACTGGAAACCCATCGGTGCAACGCTGGCCTGCTTGCTCTTCGGCTTTGCCCAGGCGCTCACAGTTGTTATGGCGGGGATCCCCTGGCTGCCGACCCAAATCCTGGCCATGCTGCCCTATGCGCTGACGCTTTTGATCCTGGTCATTTTTGTTGAGCGCTCGACACCGCCCAGGGCCCTGGGTCAACCCTATTTCAAGGGACAAGCATAGAGGCAGGATATGGAGAGGTATCAGGGAGAAGCCCTTCCCTGGCTTATCGCCGGCGGCATCAATCTGGATATCCTGGCCAGGCCATCGGCTGCTTTCCGCTTTCGTGACTCCAACCCCGGCATCATCACTGAGCGGCCTGGCGGTGTTGGTTTCAACATGGCCCGCAATCTGACCGGCATCGGCAGCCGTGTGCTCTTTCTTACCGTCCTGGGTGATGACAGGGCTGGAACTGTCCTGGCCGGCCGGGCGGCGGAGGCCGGTGTAGATCTCTCCGCGGCCATCATCAAAGAAGGGGAGAGAAGTTCCCGTTACCTGGCCGTTCATGATGATGAGGGTGACATGGCCGTCGCTGTCAATGACATGGCCCTCTTTGACTCCCTGACAGCCGATGACGTCACATCCTGGACCAGGCTTGGCAGCCCGGAGCAATGCTGCGGCGCCATCCTTGACCCCAATCTGCCTGCTCCCATACTGGCATCGCTGGCCTCTTCCTTTACGGTTCCTCTCTTCGCCGACGCCGTCTCAACCGCCAAGATGGACAGGCTGACCGGTATTCTTCCCCGCCTCCATGGTCTCAAGGTCAACCGGCTGGAAGCGGGGCATCTGACGGGAGTCAGGGTCGCGTCAATCGCCGACGCTGTCCGGGCCGTCAGACGGATAGCGGGGATGGGTATCAGCCGTGTCTGCCTTTCACTTGGGATTGACGGCGCTCTTTTTTCCCATGGCCCCGACCTGGTCCTTGCACGTCCCGGCAGGATCCTCCATGATGGAAACGCGACGGGTGCGGGAGATGCCATGGCTGCCATCTTTGCCTGGTCGGCCAATCGGACCGGAAGTCTCCAGGAGGTAGCCCGTTACAGTGTTGCGGCAGCTACCCTGTCGGTCGAGTCGGATGAGGCGGTCAACCCGTCGCTTTCATCCGAGCTTCTGTCCGAGAGGGCGGAAGAAGTGATCATTGAGGTAATCAAGTGAAAGAATTAGACGACTATCTTAATCTCTCCGATCAGGTCCAAAGGGCTGTGAGTGAGGGCATGCCGGTCGTTGCCCTGGAGTCCACCATTATTTCCCATGGTATGCCTTACCCGGACAATGTCAAAACGGCACTTGAGGTGGAAAAGATAATCAGGGACTGCGGAGTCCTGCCCGCGACCATTGCGGTCCTTGACGGCAGGCTGAAGATCGGTCTGGCGCCGGAAGAGATTGAACGGCTGGGCAAGGAAGGACTTACGGTTACCAAGACATCCCGCAGGGACTTGCCTTTTGTTCTGGCATCGCGGGTTACGGGCGCGACAACGGTAGCCGGCACCATGATTGCAGCCCATTTGGCAGGCATCCACTTTTTCGCCACGGGCGGCATCGGCGGTGTTCACCGGGGCGGGCAGGACACCCTGGACATCTCCGCAGACCTGGTCGAACTTCAGAAAACACCCCTTGCCGTAGTCTGTTCAGGGGCCAAGTCCATTCTGGATATTGGCCGGACCCTGGAATATCTTGAAACGGGGGGTGTGCCTGTCATCGGCTACGGCACAGACGAGATGCCGGCTTTCTATACACGGGAAAGCGGCTTCCCCCTGGCCATCCGGGCTGACAATCCCGGCGCGGTCGCGGAGGCCTTCCGCGCCCAGCGGGCACTTGGTTTCCCCGGCGGCATGGTCGTGGCCAACCCCATTCCCGAAAAAGCGGCCATGGACAGCATGGTTATCAATGAAGCGATCGAAACGGCCCTGGCCGAGGCTGAGGCGGCCGGCATCACAGGCAAAGAGGTGACACCCTTCCTGCTGGCCCGTGTCGTGGAGCGGACCGGCGGTGACAGCCTGAAGGCCAACATCGCGCTGGTGCTGGACAATGCCCGGGTCGCTGCCGCCATTGCCCTCGCCTACGCTGGTAAAAGTTATTCATAGAATAGCCTGTCGGGAGGAAAACAATGGAAAAACTTTATCACATTCAGCTTGACGATTCCCATGGCGCCCAATACGCTATCCTGCCCGGCGATCCAGGCCGTGTCGAAAAGATCGCCGGCCTTCTGGATCAACCGCGCTTTCTGGGTATCAACCGCGAATACACCAGCTGGCTTGGAAGCCTTGAAGATGAGCCTGTCCTGGTCATGTCAACCGGCATGGGGGGGCCTTCCACAGCCATCGGTGTTGAAGAACTCTACATGACCGGCGTCCGCTATTTTGTCCGGGTGGGAACCTGCGGCGGCATGAGCCTGGAGGTCATGGGCGGAGACCTGGTCATTGCTACGGGTGCCATCCGGATGGAAGGCACCTCGCGTGAATACCTGCCCATTGAATTTCCCGCTGTCGCCGATTTCGAACTGACCGGCTGTCTGGCGGATGCCGCCAAAGCAGGAGGCTATCGCTACCATACCGGTGTGGTCCAATGCAAGGATTCCTTTTACGGCCAACATTCACCGGAGCGTATGCCCGTCAGCTATGAACTGGAAAACAAATGGCAGGCCTGGCTGAAGGGCGGCACTCTGGCCTCCGAGATGGAAAGCGCAGCCCTCTACATTGTCTGCCAGTCACTGGGGGCAAAAGCGGCCTGCATCCTCAATACCATCTGGAATCAGGAGAGGCGTGCCCTGGGGATGGATGACACCGAAAGCCACGATACCATGCGGGGCATCCGGGTCGCGGTCGAGGCCATCCGGCGCCACATACAAATAAACAGGGAATAGACTGTTTTGCGGCCCGTTTATTTGGGTCTGACCAGCCTGCCGTCCTTGACGACAATTTCGACCAGATTCATGGCGAAGTGATAAGACAGGTGCCCGTGGTTGGGGCAGTCCAGAATCAGGATGTCTGCTTGCTTGCCCTCCTCCAGCGACCCCCGGCTTTCTGCCAAGCCGATGGAAGCAGCGGCATTGAGGGTGACCGCCGTCAAAGCTTCCTCCACGGTGAAGTCCATATAGATGGCCGCCAGGGCGATCATAAGCGGAATGGACTGCGAATAACAGCTGCCTGGGTTAAGGTCGGTGCCCAGGGCGACCGCCAGCCCCTGGTCGATCATGAAACGGCCTCTGGCATAGGATTCCTTGAGACTGAAGGCTGTCAGGGGCAGCAGGGTGGCGATCACGCCGGCATCTCGCATGGCAAGCAAATCCCGGTCGGAGGCCTTGAGCAGATGGTCGGCGCTGGTTGCCCCCAGTTTTGCTGCCAGGCCGGCCCCGCCCAGGTGGACGATTTCGTCCGCATGCATTTTCAGTTTGAAACCCATGGCCCTGGCAGCTTCCAGGAGGCGTTCAGAGTCTTCCAGCTCGAAGACTCCTTTTTCCGTGAAGACGTCACAGAAGTCTGCCCGGCCACGGGCCATGGGGAGTCCTTCCTCAATCAGGTAATCAATGTAAGCGGCTGTATTCCCCTTAAAACGGCGCGGCAGGGCGTGCGCTCCCATGTAGGTTTTGACAATATCGACCGGGTGATCGCGGTCCAGCCTTTCCAAGACACGGAGCATCTTGTCCTCGGTTTCCGTGTCTTCCCCATACCCTGTTTTCCCTTCGACCGTTGTAATGCCGAGTTCCAGCATCCGGTCAAGCCGCTGCCAGCCTGATTGATAAAGCTGATCTTCGGAAGCTTCTTTTGTCGCCTTGTTGGTCGACGCAATGCCGCCGCCGGCCTCCATGATTTCCATGTAGGAAGCACCCTGAAGCCGCCTGTTGAATTCCTGGTCCCGGTAGCCCCCGAAGACGAAATGGGTGTGGGGGTCAACAAAGCCGGGAATGACCGTTCGTCCTGAAGCGTCCAGGCGATCAAGTTGATTCCCTGACTGAAGCTTTCGCTCGATCCAATCGTGAGCCTCATGGGTGGTTCCGACAAATACGATGATGTCGTCCCGCCAAATGACCGCCCCGTCCGGGATGAGCAAAAGGTCTTTCATTTCAGATCCTTCCCTGGCTTTTGTCCCGCAGGGAGTTGCCAGTTCGGCGGCGTGTTCCATCATGAAATAGGCCATGTCAGTCTCCTTGAAATTCTTTTCTGAGCCCGGCTAAAGTTCTGCCACCAGGCGGTCATAGACTCTCTCCAGGCGTTCCAGGGCGGCCAGAAGGATCTTGCGGGGACAGGCCAGGTTGATCCGTTCAAAAGCCCGGCCATCCTGACCGAACATGGAACCCTGGTTGAAGTAGAGACCGGCCCCGACCAAAGCCGCCTCCAGTTTTTCGTGGTCAGGGCAGACCGGCCGGAAATCCAGCCAGGCCAGGTAGGTTCCCTCCAGATCGAAAAGATGAACCTTGGGCATCTTTTTGACCGTGAAATCCTTGAGGAGCTGGTAGTTGCCGTAGACATAGTCCAGCATGGCAAAATACCAGTCATCGCAGAGGGTATAGGCGGCCTCAGCAGCGGCGTAGCCGAAAGAGGAGTGGGAATTGATTCCGTCTGTCCGGACCCGGCACTCGTAAAGATCCCGGTCGTCCTCATCTTCCAGGATGATGCTGGCCAGGCCAAGGCCAGCAAGGGAGAAAGTCTTGGAGGCGGAGAAAGCCAGGAGATGGCGGCAGTTATGGGATCGGGCCACTTGGCTGAAGACGGTATGCTTGGTTCCGAAAGTAAAATCACAGTGGATCTCATCTGAGATGACAAAGACACGATGGCGTGCTGCAAGGCGGGCCATATCATCCAGCTCTGCCCGATTCCAAACCCGGCCCACCGGATTGTGGGGAGAGCATAGGATGAAGAGGGAGGCCTCTTTCATCTTGGTTTCCAGGTCGTCCAAGTCAATCTCGTAACGGCCTTTCCGGATCAGGAGGGGGGAGGTCAGGAGGCGGCGGCCGTTCATCTCAATGGCCCGGTAAAAGGGGTGGTAGACAGGGGTCTGGATCAGGACCTTGTCACCGGCTTTGGAAAAAGCTCTGACAGCGGCATAGACGGCCTGGACGACCCCGACCGTTGGCACTACCCAAGCGGGGTCAAGGGGGAAATCATGGCGGATCCGGTACCAGCGGTCCAAGGCCTCAAAATAGTCGGGCCGGGGGCCCGTGTAGCCCCATATACCTGTTTCAGCAAGCTCTTTCAGGCGATTCCTGATGGGCCGGGGGCTGCGAAATTCCATGTCGGCCACCGACAGGGGGATCAGGGATTTTTCAGGGTCCAGCGGGCCAGGGTTATTGTCCCATTTCATGGAGCCTGTATGCCTGCGGTCCAGAATTTCAGAAAAGTCCACGAATTTTCTTCCCCCTAATCGTCCATCAGCCAGTGCTCGATGATCTTGGTGTCGTCGAAGCCATGGAGGCCCAGATAATGCTCCAGTGAGCCCGTCAAGGCGTCCAGGGGGGCCAGGCCGATGATCTCGCTTCCGATGACGGGAACACCGTAGCGGGCCGCTTCCATGCGGACGGTCTCAAAGACGCGGTAGATGGGATTTTTGCGGTAGTCGGTGATATTCATGGTGACTTGAACGATTCCCTTTTCCTTGAGTTCGACTCCGCCCGCCTTGATGAATTGAAAGCCGCCGCCAGACTGGCGGATGGCGCGGGCGATCCGGTTGGCAATTTCAAGCTTGTCCGTTCCCAGGTCAATGTTATAGGCGATGAGCGGGAAGCGTGCCCCGACAGCTGTTACCCCGGCCGTTGGATGAATTTTCCGTTGACCGAAGTCGGGCTCCCATTCAGGGAGCAACAGTTTTTCGGCCATACCCTCAAATTGGCCCCGCCGGATATTGGCCAGGTTGACCCTGTCGGGCGAAGAGGCTGAATCTTCATAGAGAAAAACGGGGATTCCGTAGCGTTCATTGATGGCGCGGCCCAATTCCCTGGACAGTTCCACTGTTTCCCCGACGGTCATATTGCGGATGGGGATCAGCGGGACTACATCGGTCGCGCCCATCCGGAGGTGTTCACCCTGGTGATGGTTAAGGTCAATCAATTCGGTGGCAATTCCGACCGCATCCAGTATGGCTTCCTTTACAGCTTGCGGGTCACCCAGAACGGTTACCACCAGCCGGTTGTAATCGCGATCTCCTTCATAGTTGACCAGCCGGACACCCGGCCGGGCCTTGAGGGGGGCGACAATCCGCTCGATTGATTCTTCATTTCTTCCCTCACTGAAATTGGGGACACATTCAAGGATTTTTCTGCCTTCAGTCATACCCTTATCCTTCCCTGAGTGTTTTTTGGATCAGCTGGTCATCTGCCAGGTAGGGCAGGGTCAGGTAATCTTTGCCTTTCATGATCCGGTTGTATTCTTCTGCAGTTTCAATGGCATTCCGGCTTCGCGCCCAGGCGCGCCGGGCAACGCCGGCCATGACATCCCAGAGCACGGCATTGCGAAGCACCTGGTCGATGCGTTCGGATCCGTCCAGGACGCAGCCGAAACCGCCGTTGATGGCCTTGCCAATCCCGGTCCCTCCTCCGTTATGGAGGGCACAAAGGCTCATGCCGCGCGCTGCGTTGCCTGCGAAGACCGAAGTTGCCATATCGGCGGTCACATTACTGCCGTCATATATGTTGGAGGTCTCCCGGAAGGGCGAATCCGTGCCGCCCGTGTCGTGGTGATCGCGGCCGATCATGACTGGGCCGATTTTCCCCTGCCTCACAAGTTCATTCATCTTGAGGGCGATTTCCATCCGTCCCAGGGCATCACTGTACAAAATCCTGGCTTTGGTGCCGACCACCAGCTTGTTCTTTTCCGCGTCCCGGATCCAGTTGTAGTTATCGCGGTCCTGATAGCGCCTTTCGGGATCGATGCAGGACATGGCAGCCTGATCCGTCAAACGAAGATCTTCATCTTTGCCTGAAAGACACACCCATCGGAAGGGGCCATAGCCATAATCAAAGAGCAGAGGGCCCATAATATCCTCCACGTAGGAAGGCCAGATGAAGCCATCACGGTCATTTTCACCGTTTTTGGAGATCTCGCGGACGCCGGAGTCGAAGACTGCCTTCATGAAGGAGTTGCCGTAATCAAAGAAATAGGTTCCTCTTTCAGTCAGGGTTTTGATAGCCCGGTAATGGGCAGCCAGCGACCGGTTTACGTATTCCCTGAAACGGTCCGGATCCTCCGCCAGCATGGCGGTCCGCTCGTCGTAGGTCAGACCCTGCGGGCAGTAGCCTCCCGTATAGGGTTCATGACAGGAGGTCTGATCCGACAAGAGCTCGATGGGGATCATCCGGTCGATCGCGAACTCGAGAAGGTCAACGATGTTGCCGTGATAGGCGATGGCCAGCGCTTCCTTTTCCGCCATGGCTTCGGCCGCGGTTGAAAAGGCCTTTTCACAGGAATCGGCAATGACATCAACCCAGCCCTGTTCATGCCGGGTCTTGATGCGCGAAGGATCAACTTCGGCGATGATGGCGACGCCCCCGGCGATCTTGCAGGCCTTGCCCTGTGCGCCCGACATGCCGCCCAGGCCGGAACTGACGAAAAGACGGCCGGCCAGGTTTCCCTCATTGGGGATGCCCAGCTCCTGCCTGCCGGCATTGAGCAGGGTGTTGTAGGTGCCATGTACGATGCCCTGCGGTCCGATGTACATCCAGCCGCCGGCAGTCATCTGGCCATAGCTTGATACCCCCATGGAAGAGGCCCGGTTGTAGTCCTCCAGGTTGTCGTACTGGCCGATCATGAGGCCATTGGTCAGGATGACCCGGGGTGCCGAACGCGGGCTGTGGAAGAGGCCGACGGGGTGCCCTGAGAAGAGGACCAGGGTCTGTTCATCGGTCAGAATTTCCAGGTATTGCTTGATCAGCCGGTACTGCATCCAGTTTTGACAGACTGCGCCCGTTTCTCCGTAAGTGATCAGCTCGTAGGGATAAAGGGCCACCTCAAAATCCAGGTTGTTGTCGATCATGACCTGGAAGGCCTTGCCTTCGATGCAATTTCCCTTGTACTGGTCGATCGGTTTGCCAAACAGCCTCCCCTGCGGCCGGTAGCGGTAGCCATAGATCTTCCCGTGCCGGTCGAGTTCCCTCAAGAATTCGGAAGCCATGATTTCGTGGTGTTGCACGGGGATATAGCGCAAAGCGTTTTTCAGAGCAATCGCGCGCTCTTTCTCCGAAAGCCTGGCCTCGCGGCGGGGAGCGCGGCGAATGCCCGCTTCAAAAACAGGATCGGGCGGCAAGGGGCCGTCAAGTGTAATATGATGACAGGATTCAGTTTCGTATCTGTCCATAGTGACCTCCTCTCGTAATCGAGCCGTCGCTTCAAGTATACTATCGAATGAATGACCGGTCAGCCGGGAGGTAGTTTTTCATGAGTTGGTCTATTGGCATTGACTTGGGCGGAACCAACATAGCGGTCGGTCTGGTTGACGACAGTCACAGGATAGCCGATCGTGAGACTGTCAAGACGAAAGTGCCAAGGCCTGCTGAATCCCTGGCGGAAAGCATGGCCCTTTGCATTGACAATCTTCTCGCCCGCAGGAAGCTCAAGCTGTCCGATCTCAGCGCCATCGGACTTGGCCTGCCCGGTCTTGTTGACGGGGAAACGGGTTTGATGATTGAAGCCCCCAATTTGTACCTGGATCACATCGACTTCATTTCCCTCCTTAAGCAGCACTTTCCCCAAACCGTGATCAAAACAGGCAACGACGGGGACTGCGCCGCGTGGGGAGAGTATTTGGCCGGCGAGGCGAGTTCCTTTGAAAGTGCCCTGCTTCTTACGCTGGGCACGGGGCTGGGGGGAGGCTTTGTTTATAAGGGCAAGATATTCCGTGGCGCGACCGGCTTGGGGATCGAGCCCGGACATTCTGCGATTATGGCGGAGAACGGGCCCTTGTGCACTTGCGGCAGAAGAGGATGCCTCGAGATGTTCATTTCAATCCGGGGTCTGAATCGCCTTCTCCAGGAAAGTCTGCTCGAAGCGGGTGAGACACCTTTGCGCCGGCTGATTCGGCAGGACAGGCCCTCGGAGAACGTGAAAATATTTTTCGATATTGTCCGGACGGGCGACCCTGCCGCTTTGCGGGTTCTGAACCGTTATGCTGCCTACCTGGCTGCGGGCATACGGACGCTGACGGTACTCTACCGTCCCCACATCATCCTCCTGGGCGGCGGCATCAGCCGTGCGGGGGATTTGCTTCTGGAGCCGCTTCGCAATCTCCTTGAGCCCGAAAAACCGGACGATTTTATCCTTTCGCTGCCCCCCGTATTGATCAGCCGGCTGGGCAACGATGCAGGCATCATCGGTGCTGCCATGCTCCATAAGGAGGGTTCAGTTCCTCGATGAGGGCGACTTGTATTTGAATGTAAATCGGCTATAATATTTCCACAGAAGATTAACCAGCCGGGTGGCGAATGGATAAGAAAGCGTGGAAATGGTTATGGACTCCGTACTCAAAGCACTTGAATCAGCCTTGGAGGATAAACAGGATACGGTGCTTGCGACCGTAACGGCAAGCTCGGGAGCAACCCCGCGCGGGGAGGGCGCCCGCATGCTTGTGGGCCCGACAGGCCGCCTTGCGGGCACTGTGGGCGGCGGCGCTGTTGAACTTCACTCCCTGTCCATTGCACAGGAAGCCATCCGTGACCGGCGTTCCGATATCCATCACTTCTTTTTGACCAAGAATCAGATTGAGGACATTGGCATGATCTGCGGCGGCAATGCGACCGTCCACTATCTCTTCCTTAAGGGCAGCGATCAGGAGCTTCTGCGCATCGTAAAGGCCGCCCGTCAAGCCATCAAAAGGCGCCAGCCAAGTTGGCTGCTGACCGATATCAGCGAAAAGGGCCCGTTGGGGCTGGCCCTTTTCACAGCGCCGGAGGGCGCCAATCCGGCTGACCCCGACTTTTCCATGAAGGGTTGTCAGTTTACGGGTTTTCCCGAAGAGGACGCCTGTACCAGGGCTTTACTGGCCGAACCCCATCTGCTCTGCCAGCGGGGGCGAACCTTTGAGCTTTGCGGTCACCGGTTTTACGTCGAAGAACTGGTGGTGCCCGGTGTCGTCTACATTTTCGGAGGCGGTCACGTCGGCCAGGCCCTGGCGCCTGTTCTGTCCAAGGTGCACTTTGCGGTCGTTGTCCTCGATGATCGTGAGGAGTTCACCGATCCCGCCCTTTTTCCGGGCGCTTATGATGTCAGACTCTGCGATTTGAAGGATATCGGCCAATCAGTCACCATCGGCCCGGAAGACTATGTCTGCATCATGACCCGCGGCCACAGCAATGATCTGGACGTCGAGGACCAGGTCCTTGCAACGCCGGCGCGCTACATCGGGGTCATCGGCAGCCGTCACAAAACACAGACGATCGACAGGCTACTCATGGAACGCGGACATACCAAAGAAGCGCTTGAACGTGCGGTCACGCCCATCGGCCTTGACATTGGCGGCGAGACACCGGAGGAGATCGCCATCAGCATCGCGGCCCAGATGATTGCCGTGCGGGCCGGAAAACTGGAAGCCAGAAGAAAGCTTTGAGCAGGCAGGACAGCATCCATGGACAGACTGGCTGAGAGGGTTTCCTTCGCCTATCCCGCAGATGAGAAAGCGCTTCTCGCTTTCATACGTTCTCAAATTGATCTGTTAGAAGGAAGCGGGCGTCACATCCTGCTTACGGGCGCCATCGGCTCCGGCAAGTCGACCCTTGTTCAGCACCTGATTGACGACATGCAGGCGGTGCCGGCAGGCTATATGACGATCCGGCATATCGACGCCGATGAAACAAAACAGGGATTTGCCCATGTTGCTGCCGCCAACCAGCGGGGAACAGGTTTTTTGACCGTCAGACACCATGACCGGACTTCCTTTCCCCAAGATGACTGCTTCCTCATAGCCGATGAAAAAGGGCGCCGTTTTGATCTCGACCGCTTTCATGACACTGCCTGCAGGCTCCTGGATCGGCCGGGCACGCTGCTGATCCTCGATGAGCTCGGCGGCGATGAGCTTCTGATTGACAACTTTTATCAGCGGGTCCTCTCCTTGTTGGATGACCGCTCGCGGCCGGTGGTTCTTGTTTGGAAGCATGAGAGTTCATTTGAACGATCAGCCGGCCGCTCCACCCTGACGGAAGAAGAAAAAGGGTGCATCCGCGAGCGGAGACAGATAATCGCATCGCATCCCTCACTGGTTCAAATTGAGCTGGTCAACGGCAGCCAGACCATGGCCCACCAAAAACGTACCAGCTGGGGCAGTGCACTGGCAAAGGACAAAACAGCCATTCCCCAGGCAGCGACTCCGCAGGATGTGCCGGTTGGAGAAGAGGAGAAACCTGGATCCCGGAAGCGCATGACCTGGCGTTTCGCCATCATGGCCGCGGCGCTGACCGGCATCGTCATTCTCTCCTTTGCGGTCGGCTGGTATGGCATCAGCCCCGCCACCATCGTCCGCTTCTTCTGGAGCCGGATTTTCGGGACGGGAGCGGTCTTTCCGGCCGAAGTCCATACGGTTCTGCTTAATGTCCGCCTGCCCCGCATCGCGCTCGGCCTTCTGGTCGGTTCAGGCCTGTCGGTGGCGGGCCACACCTTTCAGGGGGTATTCCGGAATCCCATGGCTTCGCCGGATGTTCTGGGTGCCTCTTCTGGCGCGGGATTCGGCGCGGCCCTCGCCATTTTGTGGGGCTTGCCCGCCTCCGCCATCACCTCGCTCTCTTTTTTGTTTGGTCTGGTGTCCATCCTCCTGGTTCTGATACTGACCTCCTTTGTCAGGGCCCAGCGTATTCTGGCTCTCATCCTGACGGGCATGGTGGTCAGCTCACTTTTCTCGGCAGGCCTGTCGCTGGTCAAGCTGGTAGCGGATCCGACAGACCAGTTGCCCGCCATCACTTACTGGCTTATGGGCTCACTGAATTCATCGCAGATGAAACAGCTGTTTTTTGCCGCTCCCCTCATCTTGGGCGGCATGATACTCATCATGCTCTTGCGCTGGCAGCTCAACGTTTTGACCATGGGTGAAGAAGCGGCGGCTTCCATGGGTGTCCGCATACGTCTGATCCGGTTTGTTCTCGTCATGGCTTCAACCCTGATCACGGCGACCTGTGTCTCAGTCAGCGGGGTGATTGGCTGGATTGGCCTGGTCATCCCCCACATGGCCCGAATGATTACCGGGGCGGACAATCGGTTTTCGCTCCCCGCTTCGGCCTTGATCGGGGCAGGTTTCATGATTTTTGTCGATGATATCGCCCGCCGGGCAACAAGTAGCGGGATTCCCCTCGGAATTCTGACCGCTTTTGTCGGCGCGCCCTTCTTCATCTATCTGATTCTTCGCCAGGGCCGCAGGGAGTTGGCTGCATGACTACCATGACCCGGGGCCTCGAAGTCAGTGACCTCTCCTTCCGCTACCGGCTTGACCCGGTTCTGAAGGATCTTTCTTTCCAATCACCGGGAGGCCGGGCCGTGGGGGTCCTGGGGGCCAATGGGGCGGGCAAGTCGACCCTGTTCAAATTGATTCTCGGCATCCTGCCCTTGCAGCAGGGCCGGATCATGGTGAACGGGAGCAGCCTGCCGGAATTGTCCATCCGCAAACGTGCCAGGGAAATGGCTTACATTCCACAGACGCAGCCGGGAGACTTTCAATTCTCCGTATCCGAGCTTGTGCTCATGGGGACAACCGCCTCTTTCGGTGTCTTTTCCCAGCCGGGGAGAAAGGAGAAACAGCGCGCAGCTCAAGCCTTGCGTCTGTTGAAAATTGAAAAATTCGCGGACAGGCGTTTCGACCAGTTGTCCGGAGGTGAACAGCAGCTGGCACTCATCGCCCGCGCTGTTGCCCAGGATGCCCCCCTCTTAATCATGGATGAACCGTGCGCCAGCCTCGACTACGGCAACCAGATACGTGTGCTGGAGCAGATCAGGGAGCTTGCCGACCGCGGTTACCTGGTTTTGTTTTCAACCCATAACCCACAGCACGTTTTTCTTTACGCTGATGACGTGCTTCTGATCAGCGGGCAAACGGCCTATGCCTATGGCCCGCCCCATCACGTCTTGTCAGAGTCCTTGCTCTCTCATGTATACGGGATACCCATCCGCCTGGAAGAGAGCGCACAGACTGGCGATGTGACGGTCTTGCCCGATTTTGTCAGGATAAGGAAACCAAATTCTTAGGAGGAAAAAATGATAAAAGGAAAAAAAAGATGGCTGCCGCTTATTCTCGCGGTGATGATCCTGGCTCTGCTTCTGCCAGCCGCCTGTGCTCCCGCCACTCCGCCGGAGGAAACGGATCCGCCGCAAACGGCACCGTTCCCGACTCAGGAGGAAAAACGGAATGTTTTCCTTGATTCGGCCGGCCGCGAAATTGAACTTCCAACCGAACTGACCCGTATTGCCCCGTCCGGGACGCTGGCCAATATTGTCCTTTATACAGCCTGCCCCGACCTTCTGTGCGGAATCTCGCTTCCCTTCACGGAAAGCCAGCAAAAACTGATCGATCCGAAATACAGCAGCCTGCCCGTAATGGGCAAGTTTTATGGCAAGGGGCCGGACTTCAACCTTGAAACCGTCCTGGCGGCGGAGACACAGGTGATTGTGGACATTGGCGAAACAAAAGGTACGACCCGGGACGATTTGGACCAGTTGATGGATCAGATCAAGATCCCCACAGTCTTCATCGAAGCCATGTTCACGGGCATGCCGCAGGCTTACCGCGACATTGGCCGCCTGATCGGCGACACCTCGCGCACTGATCCCCTGGCCCTCTATTGTGAGGAGACGCTGGCCCTGTCTGATAAGGCCAAGGCCGAAATTCCGGAAGAAAAGCGCGTCAGTGTTTACTGGGCGTTGGGGGAGCTGGGCCTCAGCACCAATGCGGTGGGGTCTTTCCACAGTGAAGTGCTTGACTTCGTACCCGTGATTAATGTAGCTGATGTGGAAGCTTCAAACAAGGGCGGAGGCAGCGAGGTTTCCATGGAGCAGGTGATCGGGTGGAATCCCGATTACGTCCTGATCGACGGGGTAAAACTCCAGGAGGAAATGCTGGCCGATCCGGCCTGGATGTCCTTGCCGGCCATGAAGGAAGGCCGCATGATCGTCGTGCCGTCCCAACCTTACGGCTTTCTGGCCGACCCGCCCTCGGTCAACCGCTACCTGGGTTTGCGCTGGCTGGGTTCCATTTTTTACCCGCAAGTCTATTCCAATTCATTGCATGAGGAAGTCAGGGATTTCCTGGAGCTGTTCTACGGTATTTCTGCCGACGACAGTCAGATTGAAGCTATCCTGGCGGGCAGATTTGCTTAGGTTCCCCGGGGCAGTGATACCATGAAACTTACTGCTCGGCCATTCTGTAACCGACGCCAATTTCTGTCAGGATATAGCGGGTTGAGATATTGTTTTTTTCGATTTTCCGCCGGATATTGAACATATTGACGCGCAATATCCGGTTGTTGTCTGAAGGAGAATTAGGCCCCCAAATTTCTTTGATTATCGAATCGTAGGTCAAGACGACGCCAGGTTGTCTGGCGACAAGCTCAACGATTCGGTATTCAATTTGCGTGAGATGGATCAATTCACCGTCAACGGTGACCCGTCTTTTAACAAAATCGATATGGAAGCCGCCAACCGTGTATGAATCGTTTTGTGAGTGCTTTGTTTCCCTGTGTCGCAGGGCAACCCGGATCCGCGCCAGCAACTCGGGTGTGCTGAAAGGTTTGGTAATATAATCGTCGGCACCGAGATCCAGGGCCTCGACTTTATCCTTATCCATGTCCCTTGCCGAGATGACAATAACCGGAATATCAGACCAGTAACGCAACGATTTTAATATATCAATTCCGTCCAGATCGGGTAAGCCGAGGTCCAGCAGTACCAGGTCAGGAATGTGTGACGGGATTAAGGAATTGGCAATGGCACCGCTATGTGCGGTGATGACACGATAGCCGTTGGCCCTCAACACGGTCTCAATGACGCGGGCGATGTACTCTTCGTCTTCAATCAGCAATACGGTGTTCTTAATACTCATGTGTTTCCTCATTGGGAAGCGTGAACGAAAAGGTGGCACCGCCCGAGTCATTATTGCTCCCCTCAATGGTGCCGCCGTGTGCACTGACGATGCTCTTGCAGATTGAGAGGCCAAGTCCGAGTCCGTGCCCAAAATCGCCCCTTTTCCGTGTCGCTGGCTGAAAAAGATGATTCAGGTCTTCTGGCAGCAACCCCTTCCCGTAATCACGTACTGCGAACGTGACTTGTCCTCCCTCCTGTCTGACGGAAATATCGATGCGTTTTTGTCCGCCGCTGTATTTGACTGCGTTTTCGATGAGGTTCATGAGCACCTGCACAATGAGGGTGGAATCAACGGACACCATGACAAATTCTTGAGGCAGGTCGGTATGAATCCTGACTTGCGGGAATCGCCTGAACGAACGGTTTAACGCCTCTGAAACAATTTCTTCGACCGGTTCGAGTGACTTCGTGAGTTTAGGCCCTTCCGTCCCAACACGAGTTGCGGATAGCAGATTTTCGACCATTCTTAGAAGCCAGGAAGCTTCTTCCTGGATATCCTCTGCCATGGATTTTTTTTCATCCTCATCAAGACGGGTTTCATCACAGGTCAAAGCGGAACAAGCCCCAATAATCCCTGTCAGTGGTGTGCGGAAGTCGTGCGATATCGCCCTCAAGAAATCGCTCCGGATGCGCTCAGCTTCTTTTTCCATATAAATTTTCTGCTGTTCATCCGCCAGCTTCTGGCGTTCCATGGCAACGGCCGCCCTCACCATAATCTGGTCAAGGATTCCAATTAGTTTGTCATTTTTCCGGGTTTTTGGATCAAACAAGATGCTCACCACGGCGATTACTTCGCCGTTGGCAAGCAGAGGTATATGGCGAAAAGAGGTATTGGGGCAGTGGTCCGTACCGTATCCGACTGGCGCTCCAAGTTTCCATGCGGTTTCCGCGGCTCCGAGTTCAGTTGGATAAAGGATCAACCCGGAGGGGTACTTGCATTTCATGGATAAGCCCAGGCTGTCCGGAGTGTAGAGTACCGAATGACAGCCGCTCACCTCGAAAACGCAGGAAAGCGTGAGCTGCTGGAGCTTTTCAAGTCCACGTTCGGTTAACAGCCGGTTGTTCACACTGGTTACAAGTTCCGTTGCACTTAGTTGTTGGAGCGAGTGTAAACTTTGCTCCTTCAGTTTTCGAAAGAGACCATAGGCATAATGTGTTGCGGCACAAGTAAGGCCTATGGTGAAAAGCAAGTTCAGAATGTTGCAGGCGGTGATTGGCATGCCAAGCAAGATCGACAGGATGGAGCATGTCAAAGACGTTAAGAAGGCGATCAGGAGACGGCATTCGAGTGCAGGCAGCCTGGACGTGTTGATGAAGACAATGAAGAACATGCCCAAAAAGCCGGTGGTATACGCGTGTGTCAGAAAATATGAAGCAGAAAACAAGGCGGCAGCTGCAGGGATTGTGATCAAAATCTGCTTGATACAGGCAGCATGTCTTTCTTTTCTTGTAGCCATCCGGTACACCTCATCAGCAACTCGGGTTCATCATATCATCCCGGCTGGCTATGGCGTACGAGTGAGTTGATCTGCAAGATAATGTATCATTTCTTCGTTAAAATACTGTTAAGAATGCCCAAAATCCATTGAGCGGAGCCTTCATCGATGCTAATTTATAAATGGAATAGGCTCTTTAGTCGTCTTCGCAAGTTTATCCACAAAGGAATAAGGGGGTATTGCAATGAAACGTACATTCACTGTATTGCTTGTACTGGCCGTGCTGTTGGGCTTATGTGCTGGCTGCCAGAAAAAGCCGACATTACCAGGTGTCAGCGATTTTGTTTACAAAGATACCTATCGGACATACTTTTCGTCCGATTACCCGTCACTCAACTATTATTCAACGGTATACGCAGGTGTTCGGGGGTTGATGGCCAACTGCATTGACGGTTTGATCGAGCCGGATCAATACGGCGTGTACAAGCCGTCTCTAGCCGAATCCTGGGAGGTGAACGACGACCGTACAGTGTGGACCTTCCATCTTCGTAAAGATATTAAATGGGTTAACAGCAAAGGAGAGGATACGGGATTCACCGTGACAGCTGATGATTTTGTTGATGCGATACGTTACATCGGCGATCCGCAGAATGATGCCTATGGAATGCGCGTCATCCGCTCCCTCATTTCTGGCTTGGCCGATTATTACTGGGATCTTGATGATATCGACGATCCTGATGAAGAAACAGATCTTGTGCGAAGTGAAGTCGTTGCAGCCTTTGATGAAAGGGTGGGCGTCAAGGCTTTGGATGAACTTACGGTTCAGTACACACTTAATACCGGTGCGCCCTATTTCATGTCCCTGATCGAAAGCAGCATGCTCTTGCTTCCGGTTGAATATTCCTATGCAATTGACCTGGGAGAGGATTTCGGGATTGACCATGAACACCTGTTATTCTGTGGCGCTTATTACATATCAGAATACGAGCGTGATAAAAAAATCACCTTGACCAAGAATCCGCATTACTGGGACGCCGAAAGCGTGACCATCAAGACGATTGAGTATCAGAAAATGCCTGATGGAACAACGGCTCTGGAGATGTTCAAGCGCAATGAAATTGATGAGTGCGTTGTGGAATCAGAGGAGTATGCTTCGTTGCAGGGCACGGAATGGGCAGAGTCACTGGCACCGACAGAACACAGCAGCAGCACCAATTATCTTTGGCTGGATTTTGAATCGGCCAACCCAGAATTCAAGACCTTCATCCATAATGAGAATTTCCGCCGCGCCCTGCAACATGCAATTGATCGCGAATCGATTGCCTATCTGCGGGACTCAGTTACGCCCAAAAGACTGGTGAGAAATACCATATGCGCGGAAGAAATCATCTACGATGACAAAGGGAAAGACTACACCGATTATGAACCCCTGGCAGCCATCAAGGCAACAGATTACTTCAACAAAAGCCTGGCAAGGGAATACATGGAAAAAGCGGTGGCGGAGCTGTGTGATTCGGAAGGGAATATCCTCGGGGTTGAAGCGACGACAGTTGATATGCTTCCGGTCGCCTCCTACAAAGTTGACGGCAAACTTCCGGTGACGGTACTTTACGTAGGCACTGATGATGAAGATGAAATCATCATGGCACAACTACTGGAGAAAATGATCGAGGAAGCGATTGGTTCTGATTACATTGATATCCAACTGGCCTTTGCGACCAGCAGCTTCTACAGCACGGTCGCGGATCCGCTCAATTATGATGTCTACTATGATTCCCTGAGCGTGACCTATTCGGATCCCTCCTGTATTCTTGCCAGAATGACAACCGACGGCGCTGAGAATGTCGGCCTTTACGAGGTTCCTTCTTTTGATGAGCTGATTGAAAAGGCGCTCGATACCTCCGACTTGAGCGAACGTTACGGGTACTTTGCCGAAGCAGAAGCTTTCCTGATCCAGGGCGCCTATGTCATTCCCATGATTTCAAGCCTTAGAGGCTATTATATGACCCGCAGCATACCCTACACAGAACCCTTGACCCTGTTTGGAAATACACGATATAAAGGGATGCAAGTGATTGACCAAGTGCTGCCAGCAAAAACGATTGCAGAAATCAAGGCCGACTACGAAGTGAAGAAGGCTGCTGCGTTGGCGGGGGAATAAGCCGATTTCCAGACACCCTGTTGAGAAAGAATTGCCCGGACCGTTACGGGCAATTCTTTCATATCGTGGAAGGTGCTGATTTTATGACGAAGTATATCTTTAAAAGGATTTTGCGTTCAGTCGTAACCATAATAATCGTCTTTGTTGTTGTCTTCATGCTGCTTCGCTTCATGCCCATGAATGGCTACTTTACGACAGAGATGTTGAAAGAGTCCGATCCTGCGACAAGAATGACCTATTTGCGCAATCAGGGCCTTCTCGACCCTTCCTATGTTCAGTTGTGGCGATTTGTTAAGAAGCTGTTCCAAGGCGATCTGGGCCGGAGTCTAACCATCTACCCGAAAGTACCGATTAAGACAATCCTTGCAGAGAAAATACCCGTGACGGCTGCCTTCGGATTCGCCAGCCTGGTTTTGGGCATGGTGCTTGGACTGCTGCTTGGCATGTGGATGGTAAAGCATAAGGATAGGTTAGGGGAGGGCATCGGGACAACCTATGTGCTGGTTGTCAGAGCCATCCCCAGCCTGATCTATTTATTCTTCATTCAGGTTTGGGTATCACGTTTCTTGAATCTTCCGCTGGTGTATTATCGCGATCGGCCCGCCTCCTGGATCTTGCCAACAATATGCCTGTCACTTGGCAGTATCGCCTGGTACGCCATTTGGCTAAGAAGGTTCATGGTCGATGAGGAAAATAAGGACTATGTCAAATTTGCGCAGGTTAAAGGATTAAGTGAAAAAGAAATTTTGAGGAAACATATTTTCCGAAATGCAATCATACCGATTGTCATTTATCTTCCGTCCGACATCCTCTTCATCATTTCAGGATCACTTGTGATCGAAAGTCTTTACGCCATTCCAGGCACGGGGGGATTGTTGACCAAGGCAATCCAAAGACAAGACAACAATCTGGTACAGATTATTGTTCTGATGTACGCGGTACTTTCCGTTCTTGGGGCATTTTTGGGCGACTTGCTGGTCGCTTTCATTGATCCCAGAATAAAACTGACAGACGACGAGGTGTAGGCGATGAGTGCGGAAGAGTCAGGCAAGTCAGCGGAGCTTCGATTCACCCGGGATATGTTCCGGGCGGCCGTATTTGATGATATTGGCAGTGAGGACATTGGTTACACCAATTACTCCTATTGGCGAAGCACCATCCGCACATTCTTCAAAAGTATGGTGGTCCGGGTCATGGTCGTCATCGTAATCGCAATCATCCTAATGAGTTTCATCTATCCCATCTTGTCCAAAACGGACCCCAGGGCACTGACAACCAACACTGCGGAGTGGAATCTTCGCCCCTCAGCTGATCACTGGTTCGGCACAGATACAATCGGGCGCGATATATGGGCGAGGGCGTGGTATGGGACGCGCAATTCATTCCTGCTGGCCTTCGTTATTGCCTGCTCGGACATCGGCTTGGGTGCGATCATGGGTGCCTTATGGGGATACAGCAAAAAGGCGGATGTCGTCATGGTGGAGGTCTACAACGTGATTACCAATGTTCCTTCTACCGTCTATCTGGTTTTGCTGGCCTATATCATGGGCACCAGTTATCTAACGCTTTTTATTTCGATGGCGTCCCGCGGCTGGATTGTGGAAGCGCGTTTTTTCAGGAATCGAATCCTTTCCATACGGGACAATGAGTACAATATCGCGTCCAAATGTCTTGGCACACCGGTACGAAGAATTGCGACGAAAAACATCATTCCACACATTATCAGCCTGATCATCATGGAAACGGCCTTGTGTGTTCCCTACTCGATCAGTTCAGAAGTGTTTTTGAGTTTTATCGGAGTTGGAATGCCGGTAGACGCGATTACTTTGGGGAATATCGTCAACCATGGGAGAAGCTCATTTACCATGCACCCTTACCAGATGCTTCTTCCCACAATCATTCTGTGTATGGTCACGATCTCGTTTTATATAATCGGCAACAAATTTGCCGATGCATCGGATCCCAAGAACCACATTTAGAAGGAAGCCGCCCTTATGGAGAATAAGATCATCTTTTCTGCCAGAAATGTCGAAATCGACTTCAATTTGAGAGGCAAGCACCTAAAAGCAATCCGTAAGGCATCCTTGGATTTGTTTGAAGGCGAGACTTTTGCAATCGTCGGCGAATCGGGGTCTGGGAAGACCGTGTTTACAAAATCCTTCATCGGGATGACTGATAAAAATGGCAGGGTTACCGGAGGTGAGCTGCTTTTTCATGGAGAGGACCTGGCGGAGTATGAAACGGAGGCACAGTGGCTAAAAGTGCGCGGGAAGAAAATCGCAATGATCTTTCAGGATCCGATGACATCGCTCAACCCGGTGCGAACGATCGGTGAACAAATTTCTGAAGTTTTCACATGGCACCTTGACGCAACCCATGAAGAGGCAAAGGCAAAATCGATCGATCTGCTCAAGCGTGTCGGTATCAACGATGCCGAGCTCCGTTACGGACAATACCCTCAGCAGTTCTCGGGCGGTATGCGCCAGCGTGTCGTGATCGCGATCGCGATTGCCTGCAGACCTGAGATTCTCATTTGTGATGAACCGACGACAGCGCTTGATGTCACCGTGCAGGCTCAAATCCTCGAACTCATCAAGTCATTACAAAAAGAACTCAAGATGACTGTCGTTTACATCACCCATGATCTGGGCGTTGTTGCCAAAATTGCAGATCGGATAGGTGTGATGTACGCTGGCCAAATCATTGAGTTCGGTAACTGCCATGATATTTTCAAGAACCCTTTTCATCCCTATACGAAGGCTCTGCTCAAATCCTTGCCGCAGCTGGGAACGAAAGGAAGGGATCTGTATTCCATCAGGGGCACGCCCCCCAGTCTCTACAAAGAAATCGAAGGGGACGCTTTTGCTCCGCGCAATCCGCAGGCTATGCTAATTGATTTCAAAGCGGAACCCCCTCTCTACAAACTGTCGGAAACCCATTATGCCAAGTCCTGGCTGATGCACCCCATGGCGCAAGACTACCTGAAACAAATCACAGCCAGTGAGTCGCTTGCCACGCACCACAAGGAACCGACCCAAAGTCCAGGAGCAACAGACAGTGCAAGCGGCGATATACTTGTGTCGGTGAAGAACTTGACAGTCAAATTTAAGCTGAACAACAAGGAATTTCGTGCGGTGGATAATGTGAGTTTTGATATTTATAAGGGTGAGACCCTGTCACTGGTAGGCGAGTCAGGTTCGGGCAAAACAACCATTGGCCGTGCCCTGATGAAAATCTATCAGAACGTGGAGGGAGAAATTCGGTACAAGGGCAGTCCAATTACAGGCAGGCTGGACAGGAGGCGCATGCGGAATCTGAGAATGGAAATGCAGATGATTTTCCAGGACCCGATGGCATCACTCAATGAACGGGCAAAAATTGATTACATCATTTCAGAGGGTCTTCACAACCATAAACTTTATTTGGATGAAGCAGACCGCCTTCGCAAAGTGGAGCAGATTATGGAGGAGGTTGGGCTAAACAAAGATTTCGTCAGCCGTTTCCCTCACGAGTTTTCCGGCGGTCAGCGTCAGCGGATTGGGATCGCCCGAAGCCTTGTCATGAATCCCGAGTTTATTGTAGCGGATGAACCGATCTCTGCGCTTGATGTTTCAATAAGGGCACAAGTGTTGAATCTGCTGAATAAGCTAAAGAAAGAGAGAAATCTGACCTATTTGTTTATTGCGCACGATCTAAGCGTTGTAAAGCTATTCTCAGACCGAATCGCGGTGATCTACGAGGGCAAACTTGTTGAACTGGCGTCTTGCGACGAGATATTCCGACATCCTTTACACCCCTACACAAAGTCCCTGCTCTCTGCAGTGCCCTACCCTGATCCAGATTTCGAAAAAGACAAGGAACTCCTTGTCTACAACCCTGCCATTCACAATTATCAAAAAGACAAGCCTGTATGGGAAGAGCTGGTGAACGGTCATTTCGTTTATGGCAATCAACATGAACTCGAGATTTATCGAAAGGAGCTGATGATCTCATGAAAGAGGGATATGCCAGAACGCCGACAGGGCTGGTATGCGGCAAGACTTTCAAGATGCTGTCATTCTGCCTGCTGTCTTCAGCGATTGTCGGCGGGCTTTACGGTGACCGGCTGCATTTCCATTACGGTCTCAGTTTTTCAGGTGCCCTATGTCTCATGTTGAGTTGGTTTGACTATCTCAGGCTAAGGGGGGTTCGCTTCCCTCAGATACGTGCCCGGGTATCGGCGGGAAAAGTATCCCCCGCATGCATGGGAATGGGAGGGAACAAGGTAAAAAAACCAGCCTTTCAAATGAACCCCAGCGCTTTGGGCGACGACCCGGGTTCCAAGTCCGGGGCTGGCGGAGATAACCCATCTCAAGTACAACTTGAACGAGCTGGTATGTGGAGTAAGTTATTCTGCGGTGTGTTGTTGACAGCCTTATCATGTTTAATCGGAACCTAGTTGCATTAAAATGAAAGAGGGGCCAGTCCTTATTTATATGAGAAGCGGAGTTGTGCCATGATCCGGATCGCCTTATCGTGCAGCTTAGACGGGGTCAGCGAGCAGACTCCGGATGAATCCGGCCAAAGCCGGGTGAATAATGCTTACATCGAGTCAATCTTGAGGGCAGGAGCTGCTCCCGTTCCGGTTCCTGTCACGCAGGAGGCGGATGGACTGGCAGCAATCATTGACTGTTGCTGCGGGTTGGTGCTGACAGGTGGTGATGATATCTCCCCCCTGCTTTATGGTGAAGAGCCGCTGCCGGAGGTGAGATCTGTATCTGCCAGGCGTGACAAGTACGAATTGCTTCTGTTCAACTTGGCGGTGGAGCGAAAAATTCCCGTGTTTGGCATATGCCGGGGGATACAGCTGATCAATGTCGCCCTCGGTGGTTCACTCCACCAGCATCTGGCTGCCATGTCCGACCTCACCATACGGCATGATCAAGAAGAGAGCCGGCATACTCCAACGCACCTCGTCATGGTTACAAGCGATTCCCTCATTCATGGGGTATTGGGCGATCAGGCAGAGGTCAACTCCTTTCACCACCAGGCCATCAAGGTTTTGGCCAAAGGCCTGAAGGTGACAGGGGTCAGTCCGGACGGCGTGATTGAGGCCGTGGAGTCAGCAGAGGGTTTTGCGCCAACCATCCTTGGCGTCCAATGGCATCCCGAGGGACTCTCCGAAACCCGGCCGGAGATGGCCGCCTTGTTCAAACTGTTTGTGAATCTATGTGAGACCGGTCACAGATCCTGATCAGTGGCATCTGCGTCCATTACGGGAGGAGGCGGGACAAAGGGCAGGGACCAGTCGAGTTCCTGATTGCAATAGACACATCGCTTGATGGAATGAACGGGAACGTAACTGATCAGTTTATGGCAGCGGGGGCAAAGGTAGGCGTCTGAAGTCGACTCGTGAACAGAATTTTTCCTGAGTGCTCCATACTTCATTCTGCGTCTGACAATGGTTGTTTTAATCAGATTCATGCCATAAAACTCCTTGTAAACATTGTAACACAAGGCGAAAGGACTCTCCCGCAGCCATTTGTGGGGGACCGAGTCAAGTTGTTGTAGGTCAGAAGAGAATTCAATGGACTCTCCCTAAGCCGCCATCGGTGATTGCTTTTTGCAAACGGTAGAGCGGAGTCCCCCGTTTGTTGGTCCATGGGGCCGTCG